>Ga0196972_1000108_pt1 | contig 68576 bp, 50 predicted proteins | sample S1v_2013CmetaG_FD_148618 | JGI IMG/M metagenome (GOLD analysis project Ga0196972, IMG submission 148618) | Soil microbial communities from Anza Borrego desert, Southern California, United States - S1+v_20-13C | ecosystem: Environmental > Terrestrial > Soil > Desert | place: USA: California...
CAACGATTAAGAGAAGTAGTAAGCCCGATCATCGATCAGCGAACGACCACCAACGATTAAGAGAAGTAGTAAGCCCGATCAGCGATCAACGAACAACCTGCAACGAATAAGAGAACAGGTAAGGCCGATCAGCGATCAGAGAGGGACCAGCAACGATTAAGAGAAGAAGTAAGCCCGATCGTCGATCAGCGAACGACCACCAACGATTAAGAGAACAAGTAAACCCCGATCATCAATCAACGAACACCGAGCAACGAATTAATCTGTCAACGAACACCGGGCAATAATTTAATCAGCCGGCGAACCACAACTTTTAAAATTTTCGCGCAAGAACAACCTTTTTCATCACACGTTCAGTTTTTCCCTGCAAATTGAAAATTTCCGTTACCAGTAAATAGACTCCTATTGGCAATTGTTTACCTGCATCATCCAGGCCGTCCCAGTTCCAGGTTCCGGATAATCCCAGTATGGCATTCTTCACAAGATGTCTTATCCTTCTTCCAATAGCATCATAGATATATATATTCGCCACGTTCCCGGCTGATGGTATGTTGTAACTGATAGTACATACATCATCGCGCCCATCGTTATCCGGGGAGAATACACGGGGTGTTATTTCTATTCCCGATAATGGTGCGGTTGTTTCCCTGTATTGGGAATTTTTATATCCCGGCGTACCATAACCAGCCGTCGCGGCCGCACTATGCCAATTGAAGGCTTCATTCGATGGTCCTCCGGGTTCGATCCTCTCCAGCGCAACACCGTCAGCATTCGCAATTAACCGGAAATGCCAGTCTTCAAAATACCGCACTTCGTCAATTACCATTCCCTGGAAGTCGAGTAACACCACCGTGCCTTTGTCATCAGGATATGACGGCAACAATGATAAATGGTGAATGGCCGCCCGGTCCTTTACCAGGTATTCCCGTTCAAGCGAAGAAGGATCTTCGGTGACTACAAGATACTGTCCCGGGAAGAGGTATAACGGCTTGTTCCCAAAGGATACAATCGAGTTTAATGACCCTGCCGCATCCCTGTTGGCAATTGCTAATCGCGATGCATCAATGATCTTTTCACTCGCATTTAATACTTCCACGTAATCATTTCCTCCTGCACGCGGATTGAACAGCAGCTCATTTATCACGATATCTCGTTCCACAGTTTGGGAAGGTATTCCCGTTCGAATCTTTTCATTAGGGTCTGTCACATTGCCGGCACAATCACGCACTCCATTAATACTAATGGTATATATCACACCTTCAACCATTGCCCCGGAGAGGGTAAGCTTCAGTTTTTTAAGCGTTTCATCTGCCATATTCACCGCTGTAATTTGCAGGTTGTGATCGATGGCATATCGATCGATGCTCATGGCGACCAGGCTATCAAGGGGCTCGCTAAATTCGATTACGGCAACATTATTTCCTTCAGTAATCGCTTTTCTAACCAGCGGAGGAGATTCGTCAGGCTTTTCACCATTAATAGAATTAATAGCACCTGGCGTGCCACCCTTTTCATTTATACTTGCACTCCAATTTTCTCGCCCTAAACAGGGGAAATGCGTGTCAATTATTTCCAGTGACCACCCACCGGCCTTCTTTAATTCATTGCCATACCAGTCCAAATCATATTCCAACACGTGAATGGCCCGACCTTCAGAAGTTCGAAGCATTATTCTATCTCCATTATTGTCAAGCGATGGGAAACTTGTTACATGTATGGTTTTGCCAAATTCAGACAGGAAAGGCGCGGCGCTCGCAGCGCTAACGATCAACATGCTATCCGGTTCAAGTATGGCTTCCGGCATAGGACCACTCTCGCCGGTCGCGTCATTCAATCTCCAATTGTTTAAATTGACAGGTTGGGTACTTACATTTTTCAACTCTATCCATTCGTAGTTTGGCAGGCCAACCTGGGGGGAAGGATCGCACATGATCTCCGTTATAATCACATCATGCCTTGTTTGTGCACCTACATACCAGCTTGGCAATACTAACCACCACAATATCCATTTCACTCGTTCCATATAGGCAAGTTAATATCGGCAAAAAGTGAAACAAGGGGAAAATCCTCGCAAATTTTTGGTGTAAAAACGTCGCTCCCCTATTTTTGTACCTGTCATGAAGCTGATGAAACATACCAAACTCATTAAAAAACAATTCCTCACGGAAGGTTGATGATGTGTTTGGTTGAAGAAACATATTGATGGCCTTCCATATTGGAAGGCTCTTTTTTTGCATAAATAAATACTTAATTCAGATGAAAATTGCAGTCGTTGGGGCAACCGGCCTGGTGGGATCAAAAATGTTACAGGTATTGGAAGAAAGAAAATTTCCTGTCACTGAACTTATACCGGTGGCATCAGAGCGTTCAGTAGGCAAGCAGGTAGCATTTAAAGGGAAGAAGTATTCCATTGTAGGCATGCAGGCGGCTATCGATTCTAAACCGGCCATTGCGATTTTCTCAGCGGGAGGAAGCACCTCCCTGGAATGGGCACCTAAATTTGCCGGTGCAGGCATCACCGTTATTGACAATTCCTCCGCATGGAGAATGGATCCACAGCGACCACTAGTGGTTCCGGAGATCAATGCTGATGTGCTTACGGCTTCAGATAAGATCATTGCTAATCCAAATTGTTCTACCATTCAGATGGTGGTGGCCCTGGCACCGTTACATAAAAAGTATAGCATCCGGAGAATTGTGGTAAGTACCTACCAAAGCGTTACGGGTACGGGAGTAAAAGCGGTAACGCAACTCACCAATGAACGTAATGGCATTGCGGGCGAACGCGCATACAAATATCCCATAGATCTTAATGCCATCCCCCAAATAGATGTCTTTCTTGAAAATGGTTATACCAAGGAAGAAATGAAAATGGTGAACGAAACCAGGAAGATCATGCGCGATGATTCCATAAAAGTCACATCAACCACAGTACGCATACCTGTGATAGGCGGTCATAGTGAATCAGTAAATGTGGAATTTGAAAAAGAATATGAGCTTTCCGAAGTGCGCTCTATTCTTAGATCCTCGCCAGGCGTAACAGTGGTTGATGATCCGGCTAACCAGGAATATCCCATGCCTATGGATGCACACGAAAAGGATGACGTGTTTGTGGGAAGGCTTCGGCGCGACGAGTCACAACCGAAAACGCTGAATTTGTGGATCGTTTCTGATAATTTGAGAAAGGGGGCAGCAACTAATGCGGTTCAAATAGCGGAATATTTGGTGCGGGAGAAATTGGTTAATTTTTAGATTACCAGTTAGTGGCAGATCCTCAGGATCTCCGCACAAATTCCAAATTCCCAATTACCGCCAATTCCCAATCTAATCACTTAATCCCCTATTCAAAAACGCAATCAATGGTTGCAGTGTTTCGAATGCCTTTACTATTTTCTTTTCCCCTTCTTTTGAGGTCAGTTCGGCATTGGTTATGGGCGCCAGGGCCACATAGCTTTTGTACTTTAAATAGGGCGCGGCGGGGTTATCAGCTTCGAACCCTTTTGGTACTCGGGTGAGGGTGTATTCAGGATCATTTGATAACCCTCCATAAACTGATCTAAATTTTCGGGATTCTACTATGCTTTTGAACTCATCTAAATTATAATCGATTTCCTGTCTCACCCTGCTTAAGTCAGCAGGTTGCGGCATCCATAAGCCACCGCCGGCAAAACTTTTTCCCGGCTGGCAATGAAAATAGTACCCAGCGAATATCGATTTCTTTCCGCCCCTGGCCATGTATGAGCCCATGTTGTTTTTATAGGGCGATTTATCCTTCGAGAACCGAACATCCCGATTAATGCGAAAGGTTGTCTGTTTAGCGGTCAGCGTAGCGATGTCAGGATCATTCTTTCCATGCTTGTCTATTATTTCCTGTACAAATTGTTCGAAGTCAGCTTTCGCATTCTCGTATTTATTCCTGTTTGCCTCGAACCAGGGTTTATTGTTGTTCTTTTCAAGGTCTTTTATAAACTTTAAAGTTGATGCTTTAATCATTGTCTCATTTATTTTTTGCCAATCAATCTAAGGAACTCCTCTTCAGAGATTATCTTTACTGAATTTATTTTTTTAGCTTTTTCAAGTTTGCTGCCTGCATCTTCGCCAACTACCAGGTAGTTGAGTTTAGTACTCACACCACTTAAGATTGTGGCGCCATTTTCTTCAGCCATCGCTTCGGCTTCGCTTCGTTTAAGCGTAGGTAATGTTCCTGTAAAGAGAAATGTTTTTCCTGAAAGATTACCATCACCATCTCCATGGTCTTTCTTTTCATTTTTCAATACCAAGCCAAGTTGTTCCAGTTCCATCAAAATTTCAATGTTAGCTTTATTACTGAAGAAATGATATACACTCCCTGCCACCTTTGGTCCAATATCTTCCAGGTTTTGTAATTTCTCGAGTGAGAATTCTTTCAGCTCCAATAGATGATTAACTGCATGTGTGAGGGTCTTTGCCGTGGTTTCGCCAACGAATCTGATCCCGAGCGCAAAGATGAGCCTGTGTAGCGGCTGTTTCTTCGAGTTTTCTATTGCCTGTTGAAGGTTATCCAGTGATTTTTTGCCGAAACCTTCCAGGGTTCCCAGTTTCCTGAAATCGAGTTTGTAAATGCCGGGTATATCATTCAATAATCCCAACTCGTAGAACTTTCTTACGTTAGCATCACCAAATCCACGGATGTCCATCGCATCTTTGCTCACAAAGTGGATGATGCGTTCTACCACCTGCGCAGGACATTCAATGTTCACGCACCTCCAGGCAGCCTCTCCTACTTCCTTGAACAGTTTGCTTCCGCATGCCGGACAGTTCTTTAAGAATTCTATCTTTTTTTCACTACCCGTGCGTAATTCTTCCATTGACTTTACAATGTACGGTATCACGTCGCCGGCTCTTTCTACCAGCACGGTATCGCCAATCATCAGGTTTTTTTCCCGAATCACATCTTCATTAAATAATGATATGGAAGAGACAGTGACGCCTCCGATGTGTACGGGTTGAATCTTAGCCACAGGAGTGATGGTACCGGTTCTCCCTACCTGGTATTCAACATTCAATAATCGACTGGTAGCCTGCCTGGCTTTGAATTTGTACGCGATCGCCCAACGGGGATGATGCGTGGTCATGCCTAATTTATCCTGGAGTGCGAGATCGTTTATCTTTATTACCATGCCATCGATCTCGTAAGGAAGTTCATCACGCTTTGCTTCAAACTCGTTGCAATATGCTATAACGGCTTCAATTCCTTTAAACACCCTCATCTCCTTTTGAGGACTCCTGAAACCAAGTTTCCAGAGAAGTTCCAACGATCCGGAGTGCGTATCGATTAATTGTGTGGGCTTTTTACCCTTAAGGTCAACATGAAAACTGATATTGTAGACAAAGGCTTCCAGGTTCCTTCGCCTTGCTTCAGCAGGATCCTTTATACGTAACGTTCCGGATGCGGCATTACGCGGATTAGCTAATGGGGCCTGGCCCTGCTCTACCAGTTGCTGGTTATATTTTGCAAAATTTTGTTTATTTATCATTACCTCTCCTCTTATTTCCGCTAACTGTAAGCCATAATCAGAAAATTTGGCAGAGAGGGGTATAGAACGTATCTGTTTAATGTTGGTGGTGATCTCATCGCCTTCCACGCCATTTCCCCTGGTGGCGCCCCGCACTAATTGGTCGTTTTCATAAACAAGTGAAATGCTGCCTCCATCAAACTTTGGCTCTACGCAATATTCAATTTTGTTTAACCCTGTTCCTTCTCTTGCCTTACGGTCAAATGCAATCAGGTCATCACTATTATAAGAGTTATCCAGAGACAGCATGGGCACCATGTGCTGTACAGTGGGGAATGATCTGGTGAGATCCTTTGCTACCCGTTGCGTGGGAGAATCCGGCGAAATCAATTTTGGATTAGCTTCTTCAATTTTCTCAAGAGCCTTATATAGCTGGTCATACTCGAAATCTGAAATAAGAGGATCGTTCAGCACGTAATAGCGATGCTCATGAAATCGCAAAACATTTCTCAGCTGTTCAATTTCTGCGGGAGAAATGCTACCCTTTTCATTTTTTTTCATCAGGGTCCGCGACTCTTCCTGGAGTTTCTTTGTAGTTTGTGGATTATACATGGTAAAAAGTCAAAGTTAAGCCGCTTGGCATTTATAGTTGTCGGGTGCCAGCTGTCAGCAGAACCCGAACAGGCAGCCCTTATGTGAAGCTGAGGTGGTCAGCCGGCTAAACGGGGCGGGCTAAAAAAATTAATGTGTGTCAGGTACATATTATGTATCTTCGAAGACACCCGGCGATTAACCCGGGTTTTGCCAACTTAAAATTGCTTGTATGAAACGATTGCTGTTTGTAGCGGCCATGGCATTGATTTCTCTTGGCCTCCATGCTCAACTTCTTACCTGGTCACCTGCATTTCCTGATGATAATGACAATCTCACGATTACTGTTGATGCCACAAAAGGCAACCAGGGATTGATGGGCCATGCGGGCGATGTGTATGTACATATTGGCGTTATTACCAACCTGAGTACGGGTGCGGGTAACTGGCTGTATGTTCCATTTACGTGGGGGAGCACCACTGCAGCCGCCAAGGCTACTGCTGATGGTACGAATAAATGGAAATACACCATCAATAATCCCAGGGCATATTTCAATGTACCCGCAGGAGAAACCATACGGCGCATCGCCATACTTTTTCGTGATGCGGCGGGCAACCTGGTGCAGCGAAATACTGATGGAAGTGACATGTATGTGCCGGTATATGACAACAGCATTGTAGCGGTTCGTGTGACGGAACCTCCATTGCAGCCCACTTACTGGCTGGATCCGGAACCAATTAACAAAGCAGTAAACGATGTAATAAACATAACGGGAATTGCCAATCAATCTTCAGAGATGAAGGTGTACCTGAATGATGATTTAATAAACTCTGCTACGGGAGTGACTACAATTTCGGCCAGTCCTACTTTGACAACGGCAGGTAATAATGAAGTGCGGGTTTATGCTACTTCGGGTGCATTTTCAAGAGTGGATACAATTCAATTTTTCGTAGCGCCGGGGGTTACGGTACTCCCGCTGCCGGCGGGTGCAAAGGATGGCATCAACTATGCAGCAAATAATACGGAAGCGACGTTCGTATTATATGCACCAGGCAAGAATCGTGTTTCATTGATAGGGGAATTCCCTGGTAGCAATTGGACGGAGCAAGCCCAGTACACTATGAACAGAACGCCTGATGGTAATTATTGGTGGTTAACCGTGAGCGGATTGACACCGGGAACGGAGTATGCATTTCAATATTTAGTTGATGGAACGCTGAAGGTCGGCGACCCGTACGCTGAAAAAATTCTCGATCCTTTTAATGATGGGTTTATTCCTGCTTCGCATTATCCCGGTTTGCGGGCATATCCAGCTGGGCAATCGGGTATAGTCAGCATTCTTCAGACAGCGGCTCCCGCATACAATTGGACGGTAACTAACTTTAATCGTCCTGATAAGCGTAGCCTGGTGGTTTACGAGATGCTCGTTCGTGATTTTTTGGCTAATCCCAATTGGAATGTGCTGAAGGATACATTGGCCTACCTGCAGAGAATGGGTATCAACGCCATTGAGATCATGCCTTTTAATGAGTTTGATAATAATATTAGCTGGGGTTATAATCCTTCTTACTTTCTTGCGCCTGATAAATATTATGGTCCTAAAAATGTGTTGAAGCAGTTCATTGATACCTGTCACAGGCGGGGAATTGCAGTGATCATGGATATTGCGCTTAATCATGCTACAGGCTCCAGCCCACTGGCGGCATTGTACTGGAATTCCGCGACTAACCAGACTGCGGCAAATAATCCCTGGTTCAATGTTACGGCCACACATCCATTCAGTGTGTTTCATGATTTCAACCATGAAAGTCCTGCCACACAGTATTACTTTAAAAGAGTAGTGGAGCATTGGTTGACGGAATATAAAATGGATGGATTTCGTTTTGATCTCAGTAAAGGATTCACACAAACAAACTCCGGGGGCAATGTGGGGTTATGGGGCCAGTATGATGCAAGCAGGGTCGCCATTTGGAAGAAATATTACGACACCCTCCAGGTGAAATCGCCGGGAAGCTATGCAATACTTGAACACTTCGCTGCTGATAATGAAGAGGTAGAACTTTCAAATTATGGGATGATGTTTTGGGGAAATGCAAACCATGAGTTTACCGAGGCGGCAATGGGTTGGCTAAATAATTCCAACTTTAGCAGGGCAATTCATTCCCAACGTGGTTTCACAAAGCCTCACCTGATGGCATATATGGAGAGTCATGATGAAGAACGGCTCATGTACAAAAACCTTACGTTTGGAAATAATACTGTACCTGCACATAACACGCGGGACACAGCTGTAGCCTTAAGAAGGCTGGAGATGTCAGCCGGATTTTTCCTCACCATTCCCGGGCCCAAAATGATCTGGCAGTTTGGTGAAGTAGGTTATCATTATTCAATCACTTCCTGCCATCCTGGCAACACTATTCCTGCGCCCTATCCCAGTGACCAATGCAGGACGGATCCAAAGCCCATACGGTGGGACTTCAGGCAGGATATACGCCGGCAGAGATTGTATGATATATACGTGAGTCTTGGCAAACTTCGCCATCATGCATGGTACAGGGATGTGTTCTTGGCAAATAATATTTCGATGGACCAAGGCCTTGCATCAGGGTTTAAGTGGATGCGCCTTCGCTCTGCCCAGGATACTTCGATGCTGGTGGTTGTGGGTAATTTCGATGTTACTCCAAAAACGGAGTCTGTAACTTTTCCCGTAGCGGGAACATGGTATGATTACCTTGGCGGAAACACTTTCACCGCCACGGGAGGCGCGCAAAGCATAACATTGCAACCCGGAGAATTTCACATTTATCTTAACCGTAACCTCGTGAATGCGGTTACAACCCCGGTAATAAATATCAATGACCCGGGTAATGCTGTCCGTGTAAATGTTTTTCCAAATCCAATAGACCTGACTTCGCGCGCTGAAATTTTTATGCCTGAGCGCGGATTTGTGCAGGTGGATTTGTTAAACATGCAGGGACAAACAATCATGAAATTATATTCGGGAACATTGACGGAGGGAACTCAAACGCTTTCACTTTCAAGCAAAACGAATAAATTGCCTGGTGGAATGTACCTGTTGAGGGCTCATACCACGAAATCAGTCAATACTATTAAAGTGATGATTCAAAAGCTATAAAATCATAGATATGTCAAAAGGAACGAACCTGAAGACGGCGGCGATAGAGAAGATCAGCCACCTTGACTATTTCAACATTGCGATTTCTGTGGATTGTGTGATTTTTGGTTATGACAATAAAGAGCTGAAAGTGCTTTTGATAAAATCTGACCTGGAGGAATTTTCAGGGTTATATTCTTTGCTTGGCGACCTGGTTCGGCCGGATGAAGACCTTGACTCTGCACCTTACAGGGTGCTTTGGGAACGCACGGGAATGGAAGATGTATACCTTGAGCAGGTGCATACTTTTGGAAGCATTGGCAGGCACCCTTCGGGAAGAGTAATCACAACTGCCTATTATTCTTTAATTAACATCAAGCACCATCAACTCAGTTTGACTGATAACGAGCTTCACTGGCACAAGGTGGACGATCTGAAGAAAATGGCGTTTGATCACAAAGCCATTCTGGATGCATGCCTGCAGAAATTGAGAATGCAGGTGATGGAAGAGCCGATCATCTTCAACCTTCTCCAGGAAAAATTCTCATTGCGTGAGTTGCAGGAATTGTTTGAAGCGATACTAGGTACAAGACTGGACAGAAGGAATTTCAGGAAAAAAATCTCCCTCAAGAATTGGCTGGTTGATTTGGATGAAATGGAAGATGATGTTCCTCACAGGCCCGGAAAATTATATAAATTGAAGAGTCAATTTAAGAAGAAAACAGGGAGGAGATTGTCGCAAGTCTCTTAAGTTTATTCTAACACCTACGACGGCGAGAGCTGTTTCCTCGTTTTGTCCGCAGGATCAAGTTTAGCTGGGTTTATTGCCGTATCAAATTCTAGTACAGGGTGAGATATATATACCCATACCGCTATTAATCTCACTGGAAGGCGATTTATGAATTACCGGTAAACATCTGAGAAATTTGTGTAATGGGGTAGAATTTTTTCTGCAATTAACATGGGTTGGCGGTGAAGGCGTTTGTAAATGATTACTTCGGAAAAATAAGTACTTAAAGGATTCTTTGAACTGAAATCCCGACCCCTGGCGGGGCCCTCCCTCCCCCGCCTTCCAACCTGCCAATTTTTTGCCATGGCAATGACCGTCCTGGACGCTTCCAGCGTCATTTTTTTCACTCCATGCCCTCCCCTCTGCCGGCAACCGGTTGTTCAGCTAATAATTTCTCTCAACATGTGAAGCTTCAATGATTGATCAAAACACAAAACTCATTCATTAGAAAGCCAAAACCATGAGAAAAAAACGATCATTTACGTTTTTTTACTCAGCGAATTAGGAGAAAATAAACAAAAAAAATCGTCGACACACCATTTCTGCATCCCCATCTCCCAGGTTCAAGTAATTTTGGATATCAATTCTTGATTCCAATTCCACGTTCCACAACACTTAATCCCGCGAAGTATGAAACAACTCCTCGCCTTTCTCTTACTTTTCATTTCCGAATTTTCGGCGGCGCAGACTCAGACTCCCGATAAGATCTATGGTGAGTTATTTCATGATGTGCAGATGTCAGGCATTTTTCCTGACAGCAAGACTTTCGTGGATTGTATACCCAAAAAAGATCCAAAGGAAATAGTGAAAGAGTACAAAGCGATTAAGGACAATCCCAACCTTCGTTTCAGCCTCCAGCTTTTTATTGAAAATAACTTCTTTCTTCCTGCGGCACCTTCTGCGCTAAACTATATACAGCAGGAAAAGGATATTGCAATGCACATTAAGAATTTGTGGAGCGTGTTGAAGAGGGAACCTGATTCCACGGTGAAAGGAAGTTCATTACTTCCTCTTCCACATCCATACATAGTTCCAGGTGGAAGATTCAGGGAAATTTATTATTGGGATTCATATTTCACTATGCTGGGATTAAAAGAAAGTGGCGAAACCGAGATGATTGAAAACATGGTAAAAAATTTTGCATACCTGATTGAAAAATACCGGCATATTCCAAATGGAAACAGAACGTATTACCTGAGCAGGTCTCAACCTCCTTTTTTCGCCTTAATGGTAGAGCTCCTCGCAAGCATCAAAGGAAATAAAGTATACGTAGAATTTTTACCTGCTTTAGAAAAAGAATACAGGTTTTGGATGGATGGAGCAGAAAAAGTTAACCAGGCTGGATATCGCAGGGTAGTTAAAATGAAGGATGGTTCTATTCTAAATCGCTACTGGGATGATAGCATGGAGCCCAGACAGGAGAGTTATAAAGAAGATGTGGAAACGGCTGAAAAGTCTGCAAGAAAGAAGTCAGATATATATCGCAACCTCCGCGCCGCAGCTGAGAGCGGGTGGGATTTTAGCAGCAGATGGTTCGAAAATGGTAAGGACCTCACCTCCATTCAAACCACTGATATCATTCCCGTAGATTTGAATGCCTTGCTCTATAAACTGGAGATCGTGATAGCAAGGGCGAAATCAATTGCCGGGCGCGAATCAGAAGCCATTAAGTATCGCAAACTGGCGGAGAAACGACAGGCCGCCATCAGTAAGTATTGCTGGAGTGCGAAATTTAATTTTTATACGGATTATAATTTCAGAACCCAACGACACACCAGCTCCATCACCCCGGCTGGTATGTATCCCTTCTGTGTTTTCGAAGGCAAGCCTGACTACCTGAGTCTCCTGGCGAGAAAAGCTACTGTCACTTTACGCGCCAAACTATTGATGGCCGGCGGTGTGGTTTCCTCCACCATCAACACCGGTCAGCAATGGGATGCGCCAAACGGATGGGCACCGCAACAATGGATGACCATATGGGGGCTCGACCGGTGCGGGCAAAAAGCGCTGGCGGCTGACATAGCGCGTCGCTGGATAAGACTGAACACTGATGTATATAGGAGAACTGGCAAGCTGATGGAAAAGTACAATGTTGTAAAGACTGATTTAGAAGCGGGTGGTGGAGAATACCCGGGGCAGGATGGATTTGGCTGGACGAATGGTGTGCTCCTGGCGCTTATTAATAAATATGGAATTTAATAAGGAATTGTATTGGGTCAGGCCATGGAGATGAAGCTGACATAGGATGGGCTAACTCATAAACCTTTTAAGCTTTCAAAACAAACTAAGGCCATCGGGCAATGGTATTGAACAAATTCCATATATTCGTGCAAACGATTACACTGCTTGCCTTACAAGACCACCATTGCTGACATAGCCAGGGAGTTGAATACTACCGCTGCAACAGTATCACGTGCATTGAGTGATCATCCCGGCATTAGCGAAAAAACAAAAGTCTCGGTACTGAAGGCGGCTTCACGATTAAATTATAAAAGGAACAGGGTTGCTTCTTCCCTGCGATCAGGCAAGACACACTTAATTGGCGTGATCATTCCCAGTGCGGAAATTAATTTTTTTGGTTCCGTGGTTCACGGCATCGAGTCCGTTGCGAGTACCAATGGTTACAATGTGTTGCTCTACCAGTCAAATGAGAGCAGGGAGTATGAAGAGAAAGGATTGGAAAGTTTTCTTTCCGCTCGAGTAGATGGCATACTGATTTCCCTTGCCAAGGACACGATTGACTACTCGCATTTAAATGAAATTAAAAAACGGGGAGTGCCGATTGTTTTTTTTGACAGGGCCAATGACGACCTTGGCATTGACTCAGTAGTAATTGATGATTACAAAGGCGCCTTCCTCGCCACTGAGCACCTGATCAAACAGGGGTATCAGCGTATCGCACACGTTTCAGGCCCCCAGCATTTGAAAAATTTTTATGATCGATTGAAAGGCTACATGGGCGCATTGCAGGCCCACAGATTGAAAGTGGATCAATCTCTCATTTACCACGGAAATATTTCCATTGAATCAGGCAGGGAAGGAATGAAGTTCCTGTTAAAAAATGAAACCCCACCTGATGCGGTTTTTGCAGCTGAAGACTTTACCGCCCTCGGCGTGATAAGTGAAGCCAAAGAAAGAAAGATCAATATTCCTGGCGAACTGGGAGTAATTGGTTTTGCGAACGAGCAATTCGGCGAACACATCACCCCCCGGCTTTCTACCATCGATCAGCAAACTATCCAGATGGGAAAATCAGCGCTTGGATTATTACTTGATCTGATTGAGAAAAAAGAAAACGGTGATCACAGGCAGCAAAAGATAGTACTCGAGCCTCTATTAATAGAAAGGGATTCGGCCAGGAAGCCGGAGTTGGATTAGGAATCTGGATTTTGGAACTTGGCGGAACCTCAACTTTGAAAAAGTTCCGCCGCCGGACAGTTAGGAGAATCAGAAATTAAGGCAACCCCCTAATTCCTAATTCCAAATTCCTAATACGGGAAATTCGTGTAATCGATTACATGAATTTGGCGCCACAAATGGATTAGAATGACCTTAAATGCAGTTGGGAAAAGGAGTACAGCTAAAATTAAATTTCATTCGAATTTAAAAATAGTTTAACATTGTGTGCTACATACACATTGTGTATCTGAAAATCGAATTGCTTAACTATTAACGATTGCTTATGTCCTGCAAAAAACTGCTACAGGCAAGTGTGTTCATTGCACTACTCTTGCTCTCGCAATTTGCGTATTCCCAAAACAAGACTATTACCGGAAGAGTTATTGATCCCAGAGATGGTTCCGCCATTGCAGGAGTTAATGTAACGGCCAAAGGAGCCAGTTCGGGTACCCAGACAAAATCAGATGGAACGTATAGTCTGACGGTGGGTCCTTCCGTTACTACTTTAGTCTTCTCATCAGTAGGTTTTGCTACTCTTGAAGTTCCTATTTCCGGAAGAAGCACACTTGACGTTTCCCTTGCCATTAACAACACATCCCTTGAAGAGGTGGTGGTGATTGGCTATGGTACGCGAATGAAGAAAGATCTTACGGGCGCTGTTACCAGTGTCACGGCTAAAGATTTTAACCGTGGTACTATCACCACTCCGGAGCAATTAATTGCCGGAAAGGTGGCTGGTGTACAGATCACCTCTAATGGTGGAGCTCCCGGTGCCGGAAGCACAATTCGGATCAGGGGAGGGGCTTCCTTAAACGCCAGCAATGATCCTTTGATTGTAATTGATGGAGTACCGGTTGATAATGGAGGCATTTCCGGTTCAGCCAACGCGCTTTCCCTCATCAACCCCAATGATATTGAATCATTCAACATTCTGAAAGATGCATCAGCCGCTGCCATTTATGGCTCGAGGGCGTCAAATGGTGTAATCATCATTACTACCAAGAAAGGAAAAGGTGGTAAACCCAAATTCAATTTCAGCACACAATATTCCATTTCTACACTTCCAAAACGCGCTGACATTCTTAGCCCTTCCGAATTCAGGGAATATGTGAATTCACACGGAACTCCTACGCAGATCGATTTGCTGGGCGATGCAAATACTAACTGGCAGGATGCCATCTATGATAATTCCGGAACTACCGATAATAACCTGAGTGTTTCGGGCTCATTAAAAAACCTTCCTTACCGGGTTTCTCTCGGCTATTTAAATCAAAATGGTATTCTGAAGACCGGGAGGCTTGAAAGGACTTCTGCTTCTATCAACCTTAGCCCCCGTTTATTCAATAATCATCTTAGAATAGATGTGAACCTCAAAGGCTCAATAAGCAAATCAAGATTTGCTGATGAAGGAGCGATTGGAAATGCCATCCGGTTCGATCCCACAAAACCCATTCATACCAATAGCAAGAGCTATGGTGGTTATTGGGAATGGCTCGATGCTTCATCCGTAACTGGCCTGCTTGAACTGGCTCCCAGGAATCCGCTCGGATTGCTCGAGCAACGTGAAGACAATAGCAACGTGAAGAGAAGCATCGGTAATGTGCAGTTCGATTATAAATTACATTTCTTCCCTGACCTCCGGGTGAACCTGAATTTGGGTTACGATATCTCCAAAGGACAGGGAACTGTGTATGTACCTGATAGTGCTGCCAATGCCTATCGTCGTTCACCTGATGGCCAGCATGGTGGTGTTAATAACAGGTATCTGCAGGAAAAATCAAACACGATCCTTGAAACATACCTTAATTATACAAAGGATATCAAAAGCATCAGGAGTCGTATTGACGTCATGGCCGGGTATTCTTACCAGGACTTCTTAACTACCATACATAACGCCAAGAAAGATCCGAATGGAATTCTTTATCAAAAACCTGATGGCACACTTACCACTACTCCAACGTCAGGTGATCGGTGGACTCCATATTTTGATTACACTGCTGATGGTGTGCTGATCTCAGGACCTACCTTCCCATTCGATAAACCACAAAACAGGTTGATTTCTTTCTTTGGGCGTGTAGAATACACTTACATGAACAAATTCCTGTTAAAGGGAACGCTGCGTAGAGATGGTTCTTCCCGTTTCTCCAAAGAGAACAGGTGGGGTTACTTCCCATCCGCTTCTTTTGCATGGAGATTGAAAGAAGAAAGCTTCCTGAGAAATGTAAACTTCCTGGATGAGTTAAAAGTAAGGATTGGCTACGGTCTCACAGGTCAGCAGGATGGAATCGCTAACTATGGCTATATTCCCCGTTACTCCCTTGCCAATGGCCAGGCTCAATACCAGTTTGGAAGCGAGTACTACGATCTTTACAGGCCGGATGGCTACAATCCCAACCTGAAATGGGAGCAAACCACTACTTACAATCTTGGAATTGACTATGGCTTCCTGAATAACCGCATTACAGGTTCAATCGATTTCTACATCAAGAAAACGTCTGACCTCCTTAGTGAAATTGACCAGTCAGCCGGTACTAATTTCTCCAATAAGATCATTGCCAACATTGGTGATATGACCAACCGTGGCGTAGAATTTACCATCAATACACAACCGGTCACAACCAGGAACCTTGTTTGGGATCTCGGATTCAATTTTACTTATAACGAAAATGAAATTACAAGGCTTACGCTTGTAAATGATCCCAACTTCCCGGGTAACCTGGTTGGTGGAATTGCAGGCGGCGTTGGTAGCACCATCCAGGTACATACCGTGGGTTATCCAAAAAGTTCTTTTTATGTATACAAACAGGTTTACGATAAGAACGGTAAGCCTATTGAAGACCTGTTTGAAGACATTAACCGTGACGGTGCCATAACCGTGGATGATCTTTACCGGTACAAATCACCCGATCCAAGAGTTTTCATGGGTGCGTATTCAAACGTAATATGGAAAAATTGGTCAGCTGGATTTTCTGTCAGGGCCAATATTGGCAACTACGTTTACAACAACCGCTTCTCAAACACGGGTGTAAAACGCAACATCATCGATCCGCTCGGTTATCTTGCTAATGGCTCAAGGAACGTACTGGAAACAGATTTCAGTGGTGATGGTGACAGGTACTTCCTATCTGACTATTACATTGAGAATGCATCATTCCTGAGAATGGATTACTTCAACATTGGTTACAATGCAGGAGCGTTGGCTGGTAAAGGCACAAACCTTCGCATTGCAGCTAATGTTCAAAATGTATTTACCATCACCAAGTACAGGGGAGTCGATCCTGAAGTACAAGGCGGTATTGACAATAATTTTTATCCGAGACCAAGGATTTTCTCTCTCACTGTAGGTCTTGATTTTTAAATAATGATTCGTAAAACGAAGCTCATGAAAAAGACATTTTTGCAAACTGGTTTATTAACCCTTGTTTGTTTAATATTAATTCAATCCTGCACTAAAAAGCTGGATCTTTTCCCCACCAATGATGTTACCTCTGAGGTTGTTTATTCAACCCCTGCCGGATACAAGCAGGTGCTGGGTAAAGTTTATGGAAGCTTTGCGCTGACCGGTAACCAGGGTCCTGCCGGAAATGGTGATGTACAGGGTATCGATGAAGGTTTCTCTGATTTCTATCGCTTGTTCTGGAAAGCACAGGAATTGAGTACTGATGAAGCCGTGATCACCTGGGGTGATGTGGGTATCCAGGATTTTCATAACATGAACTGGACATCTAACAACAGCTTCCTCACTGGTCTTTACTATCGCTCCATGTATCAAATCACATTGTGTAATGAATTTATCAGGCAATCAACTCCTGAAGTTGTAGCAGGAAGGGGAATAACAGGAGCTGATGCCACTGCAATAGCACAATACGCCAGGGAAGCAAGATTTCTTCGTGCGTTTCAATACTGGGTACTAATGGACCTTTATGGTAACCCACCCTTTGCTACTGAAGCCACCGCAATCGGTGGTCCACCTCCTCCCCGTATTACAAGAAGCGAATTGTTTACCTACATCGAGACAGAGTTAAAAGCCATCGAAAATGAAATGCCAGCGCCACGCACTAATGAATATGGCAGGGCCGACCAGGGTGCCGTTTGGGCCCTGCTTGCAAGAATGTATCTCAATGCACAGGTTTATACAGGTGCTGAAAAGTATACAGATGCGGTCACTTATTCCAAGAAGGTAATTGATGCCGGCTACGAGTTGATCGATGATTACAGGTGGTTGATGCTTGCTGACAATCACCAGAACACCGAAGAGTTTATTTTTGGAATCAACTATGATGGTTTACATACACAGGGTTTTGGCGGAACTACCTTCCTCACTCACGCCTGCGTTGGCGGTTCAATGCCGGCAGGTACATTCGGAATTTCAGGGGGATGGGCTGGTCTGCGAACTACCAAGAACCTGGTTAATTTATTCCCTGACGTAAATGGAACGGCTGACAAACGTGCGCAGTTTTACACGCCTGGTCAAAGTCTTGAGATTGCTAACGTCACCACATTTACGGATGGCTATCCCATCACCAAATACAAGAATGTGACAAGAACCGGCGCAAATGGATCAAGCCAGGACTATTCTGATGTTGACATGCCACTTTTCAGGCTGGCTGAAATGTACCTCATCTATGCCGAAGCGGTACTAAGAGGAGGAACTGGCGGTGATGTAACGACGGCTACCGGTTATATTAATCTTCTCCGTACACGTGCATATGGAAACACCTCAGGTAACATCAGTTCAGCCCAATTGACGCTTGATTTTATTCTGGATGAAAGAGCAAGAGAATTATATTGGGAAGGTTTCAGAAGGAGTGACCTGATCAGGTATAATAAATTCGTTGAAAATACTTACCTGTGGCCATGGAAAGGTGGAGTTAGCTCGGGTTCTGGTGTACAGGCATTCAGAAAATTGTATCCCATTCCTTCACGTGACATCAACTCAAATCCTAATCTTGTTCAAAACACCGGTTATTAATCTTTAATAATAAGCGTTATGAGAAATATATCTAAATTTTTCCTTCTTGCTTTTACGATCGTGGGGTTTGCCGCATGTAAGAAGGATGAAAACAAAGTTTTTTTTGAAGGAGGAACTCCTCCTGTGTTAAATGCATCACGCACAGGAACCATACCTCTTTCATTCGCAAATGCTGACCAGGAAGCGCTGAGGCTTTCATGGACCAACCCAAATTACATGTTCACCACCGGCGTAAGCTCACATGATGTGGAATATGTAATTGAGATTGATACCACGGGTGCCAATTTTACCAATCCAAAGCGCCAGAGTATTACTGTGAGCCAGGACCTGGAAAAAACGTTTACTGTAGCCGAGTTCAATGATATTCTGCTCAATCAACTTCAATTGGATTCTTTAGCTCCACATGAACTGGATATTCGGGTTACGGCCACTATTTCAGGGTCTGTGCCTGTTTATTCAAACGTGTTGAAGTATACAGGGGTACAACCTTATGCTATTCCACCTAAGGTTACACCACCCGGTACACCTCCTGAATACCTGGATGGCCAATTATACATCACCGGATCAGCCACCCCGGGCAATTGGATGGGAGATAATGACCCTGAACTCATGTCCCAAAAGTTTACCCGCCTCAGCAAGACCTTATATGTTTTACCCAGCATTAACCTCAGTGCAAACAACTCTTATCTCTTTGTTCCGGTTTATGGTAACTGGAGCAACAAGTTCGGGTTCACCGGCGATGGTAATGCGAATAATGTGAACGGCGATGACTTTAAAAAAGAGGGAAGCGATATGAAGGCGCCAGCCGTTAGCGGTGCTTACAAGATAGAAGTGGATTTCCAACGGGGAAAGTTCACAGTCACCAAACTTTAATTTTTAAAAAGAAAGGTTATGAAATATATATTCAGACTTCTTTCCCTCGCGGCAGTTATTGCAACATGTAGCACTTCGTGCAATAAGGTAGAAGATCTTCCTTATTATGATAAAGGGAATGAAGTAACGCTGAGCGTGAACACAACTACAGTGGCACCTGCTTTGGCTGATTCAAATAATAACGTGGTATCATTCACCTGGAACTCGCCTAACTATGCAACGGACACCAGTAATTATAAATTCATAGTAGAGATTGACTCCACAGGAAGGAATTTTTCACAAAAGGTTACCAAAACCGTAATGGGAAGCCTGGGCACAAGCCTCACAGGTCGTGAACTCAATGACATCCTGCTGAACTATGGTTTTGAATTGGGTGAGCCCTATGAAATGGATGTGCGGGTTATTTCATCATACGCAAACAACAATGAGCAGTACATTTCAAATACGGTAAAGCTATCCGTAACGCCATTCAACGATCCCTCCCATTTCAGCAGTTCAGAAACTACTGTTTCGCCAACGCTTATTGATGCGGATCTGCGCGCGCTGACTTTTTCCTGGACGCCTTCATTTCCTGGTTATACCGGAGTGATCACTTATGCAATTCAATATGATTCGGCAACAAAAAATTTCGCTACACCTGATGAAATCGCGGTTGGCGCTTCCATTTTTTCAAAGGACATTACGAATGGTGAAATAAACGAGACTGCGCTCAATAATGGCGTACCCGGAGGCAACCAGGCGAAAATCGAATACAGGTTAAAAGCTACTACAGAGCAAGGTGCCGTTTCCTATTCAAATGTGGTATCCGTTGTGATCAATAGTTACCTGCCCATATTGCGTTTTTATCTTCCCGGAAGTTACCAGGGTTCAACCGGTAATGGGAATGATTGGGATCCGGGCACCGCACCTGAATTGATTCGCGACCTTCGTCCTGCCTTCCTCAATAAGATGTATTACATGTACATCTACCTTCCTGCAGGTGCACAGTTTAAGATCACCCAGGGCCGCGCATGGGATATAGCATATGGTGACGCAGGTAGCGGTAATGCTACTACCAGCGGTGGTAATTTCTCAGTAAGCGCTGCCGGCATTTACCGCATTTCCTTTGACAGGGCAGCGCAGAAATTTGACATCCGCGAAGGTCGCATGGGATTCGTAGGTGGCGCAACAGGCGCAGGCTGGACTCCGCCTAATGTATTTCCCAATTACGCAATGGGTCATCCTTCTGTTAATCTTTTCGTTGGCCTGACTGATTTTACGGCAGACGGATGGAAGTTGATTGACAGTGATAGCTGGAACGACGGCTCCGGCTCAGTAGCAGAAACAAGAAGCTATGGTTCAGGTGGGGCAAGTGGCTCCACTATGGAAATCAATGGAGCGAATTTTCCCAATATCACAGCGCCTGGGAGATACCGCACGATATGGGATGGCCGCGATCGCGATAACATCAAGTATGAATTAAGCCCGGCTACTGAAATGCGCCTTGTTGGCGATGGTATTGACCAGGTGGGAGTAAATGATTGGGATCCGGGATCATCACCCCAAATGACCTACCTCGGAAATGGCCAATGGTCTATTACAATTAACCTGAAAGCCAACAAGGATATTAAATTCCTTGCAGGAAATGCATGGGGCGCATTCGACTACGAAGATAATAGCGGACAAAGCCAGGCCCTGGGGTCACCCAGGAAAATTAAATGGGAAGGCGGCGATAATTTTAAAACACCGGCAACTGCGGGCAGCTATACCATCGTGCTGGATGAAAAGAACCAGACAGTTACTATAAATTAAGAGATTACCAGGGAAAGTAAGAGTTAGGAGTTAGGAGTTGTTGAGACCATGGGATTAGAAATGGTTCTCGGTTCTTAATGATTGAGCGTTCAGACAGAGTGCATTCAATAAGCATTTGACGCCGTTACCTGAAAAGACAGGTCAACCCCGGCAAAAAGGAAACTTGCAAAACCCCTAACCCCTAACGCCTAACCCCTAACCGTAAAGGGTAATTATGTTTCTTGGAAAAACAATATCTCTGCTAATCATCGCATGTGCATTTTACTCGTGCAATAACAAGGAGAATCCTCCGCCTCCCCCTCCTGAACCAAACACGTTGAATTTTGCTAAAGGCGCTGATGTGAGTTGGCTGACACAAATGGAATCAGAAGGGCGAAAATTTTATAACGCCTCAGGAACGGAGCAAGAGTGCATGCTCATACTTAAAAATCTTGGCATGAATACCATTCGCCTGAGGGTTTGGGTCAATCCCCAGAATGGATGGAATAATAAGACCGACGTATTGGCCAAAGCGCTTCGCGCAAAATCGCTTGGACTTCGCATAATGATCAATTTTCATTACAGTGATACCTGGGCAGATCCCGGCCACCAGGAAAAGCCGGCCGCATGGACAACTCAGGACCTCGCAACCCTAAGAATTTCACTCGCCAATCACACGATAGAAATCTTAAATGAATTAAAGTTGAACGGTATCAATCCTGAATGGGTGCAGGTGGGCAATGAAACGAATGATGGGTTACTATGGCCGGAAGGGAAGGCTTCTGTGAGTATGGCAAATTTTACCCAGCTAATCAATGCAGGTTACGACGCGGTGAAATCAGTATTCCCTGACGCTAAAGTAATCGTACACGTGTCAAATGGTTTTGACAATAGCCTTTTCCGCTGGGTATTTGATGGATTGAATAATAATAACGGCAAATGGGATGTAATTGGACTTTCTCTTTACCCCAATTCGACTAACTGGAGCACGATGAATGCACAATGCTATAGCAATATGCTGGATCTTGTTCAGCGCTATGGTAAGGAGGTTATGGTAGTGGAGGTGGGTATGAGCTGGGACCAATCTACAGCGTGCAGGGCTTTTCTTGAAGACCTGGTTACAAAAACAAAATCACTTCCTTCCAATAAAGGGCTTGGAGTGATCTATTGGGAGCCCGAAGCCTACAACAATTGGCAGGGCTACACACTCGGGGCCTTTGATAATTCGGGTAAGCCAACCCAGGCATTAAATGCATTTGGCAATTAATCGCTTTAGTGTAAAATTCACTTGATGAAACAGCTTCTTTTATTCTCCATTACCGGCTTTATCCTGGCCAGTTTGTGCAATCGTTTACACGGGCAACAAAAGGGTACTGCAAACAACCCGGTTTACGTTGATAAACAGGGCGTTCTAAGATGGACTAAAGACAAAAGGGAGGCCGCTTTTTTTGGAGTGAATTATACCACACCTTTCGCTTATGCATACCGGGCCCACAGGCAATTGGGAGTGGATATTGAAAAGGCCATCAGGGATGACGTATATCATTTCGCCAGGCTTGGTTTTAATGCCTTCAGGGTTCACGTGTGGGATACAGAGATCTCTGACTCAGCAGGAAACTTGTTGGCCAATGAACACCTGCGATTGTTCGATTACCTCTTAGCAGAATTAAAAAAGAGGAATATTTACACCATCATTACGCCAATTGCCTTTTGGGGAAATGGATATCCTGAAAGAGATGAGCGCACTCCGGGATTTGCAAGGAAGTATGGAAAAGGAGGATCAACCACGAATGATACCGCCATTCGCGCACAGGAGAATTATCTTACCCAGTTCTTCAATCATATCAATCCCTACACAAAACTTAAGTACCAGGATGACCCGTACGTGATTGCCACGGAAATCAACAATGAGCCCAGCCATAGCGGTCCAAAACCTGCAGTTACAAATTATATTAACAGGTTGGTAAAATCGATAAGGAACACGGGATGGACGAAGCCGGTCTATTACAACATCAGCCAGGGACCTTATTATGCAGATGCTGTCGCGAAATCAAATATTGATGGCGTGAGTTTTCAATGGTATCCGTCAGGACTGGTGGCAAATAATACGCTGAAAGGAAATTATCTTCCACATGTTGACACTTATGCTATTCCATTTGATACCATCCGGGAATTTGCAGGCAAAACAAAAATGGTGTATGAGTTTGATGCGGCTGACTTATTAAATGCCAGCATGTATCCTGCAATGGCAAAAACCTTCAGGCAGGCAGGGTTCCAATGGGCCACTCAGTTTGCTTATGATCCCCTGGCTATTGCTTATGCCAACACTGAATACCAGACCCACTTCGTCAACCTGGCCTATACACCATCAAAAGCCATAAGCCTGTTGATAGCAGCAGAGGCCTTTAGAAATCTGCCAAGAGGAAAACAATTTGGCAAATATCCTGCGGATAGTTCGTTCGGCGACTTCACCGTGAGCTATACCAATTCTCTCAGTTTAATGAACTCGGGAACACATTTCATTTATTCAAATAATACAAATGTAAAACCGGTCGATGTATCTCAACTTACTACTATTGCCGGGGTAGGAAGTTCCACCCTTATCCAATACCACGGAAAGGGTGCTTATTTTCTTGATAAAATCGAAGAAGGTATTTGGCGATTAGAAGTATTGCCCGATGCTATTTTCATTAGTGATCCATTTGAGCGAGCCTCCCCTTCAAAAGAGGTAGTGCGCATTGAATGGCGAACCCATCAAATGAAAATTAATATACCTGACCTGGGAGGAAATTTCTCAATAACTGCTCTGAATGAAGCGAATGACTTCATCCCCACAAATGCCAGTGATAGTTTTAAGGTCTCACCAGGCACTTATTTACTAAAACGAAAGGATATCGCAAAGCCAATGGGTATTTTCCACCATCCTTCCATACTGCTTAACGAATTTGTGGCCCCGGTATCCAATAAGCATGACATCAGGTTGCTCCATCATCCTGTATATGAAGTATCAGCCGGAAATTCTTTTGTAGTTTCTGCAAACGTCGCCGCTGGCGATTCAATAAAGGTCTCTCTGCAGGTCTACCGTCTCGGTGGTGGTCCCTCCAGGTTTCTGCCGATGAGTGAAATGACTGCCGGAGATTTTCAGGCTATCGTACCCGCAGAAATTGTTACTCCCGGCCAATTGACTTACAGGATAATTGTACAACGTGGAAGTGAATACGCCGTATTCCCCGGCAATTATAAAGGGAATCCTTTCGCCTGGGACAGTCATCATGACCAGACCTATTCCACTTTTGTTGCGGCGCCCCATTCATCTCTTACTTTATTTGAACCCTACCCTGGTGAAAACATCAGCATATTTCCAGGCTGGAGAAGAGGGTTCCAGTTTACATACACCACAGGCGATCGACCAGGTAAATTGATTTTAAGAATGGCAACCAATGGAATTAAGGAAGAACAGGTTATTGCAGTGCAAGAATTCATTGGGGATAAACTCAATGCCAGGCTACATGAGACAGGTTCATTTAAGCAAATTGTACTAAGGGCGAGGATGACCGGCAGTTCAACCTCCCTTGCGAAAATTATACTGACTAATACTGCCGGTATATCCTATTCGGGTGAAGTGGTGCTTGGAGAAGAATTCTCAGACCAAATACTACGCTTAGCTGACCTGGCTCCTGATTCCAGCCTGTTGTTGCCCAGGCCTTACCCCGGATTTCAACCGCTCTGGTTCAAGAGTGCAGTCGCTACGCCCTTCCGTCTCGAAGCCATTGAGCGAATTCAAATTGTTGCCACCGCCCGGCCGGGTGAAGATGTAGTAATGGAAGTAGAAGGAGCATGGCTGATTAAAAATGAATGAAAAATCCGGTTAACTGATAAACGAATAAAATGAGAACAAACCTTTTTGCCCCTGTCGCCTTTACATTCATGTTTATTGCTTCATTCACCATCAATGCCCAGGAAGTACGAAAAAGGATAAGCCTGGATGAAGGATGGAAATTTCATTTTGGCAACGCTGCCAATCCCGATAAAGATTTTAATTATGGTATTGCTACCATTTTTTCCAAATCAGGCGGAGCCGCAAGAACAGCCATTGACCCGAGGTATAATGACAGCACCTGGCGGTCAATTGATCTTCCGCACGACTGGGCCGTTGAACTTCCCTTTGTAAACGTTGACAATTTTGACGTGATGGCGCATGGTTACAAACCCGTAGGTGGGCTTTTCCCGGAAACAAGTATAGGCTGGTACAGGAAAAAATTCAATATAGCCGCTGCAGATTCAGGTCAACGTTTCAGTATTGACTTTGATGGCATCTTTCGTGATGCTAATATCTGGATGAATGGGTTCTTCCTAGGCAATAACAAGAGCGGGTATGTTGGCGTGAGCTATGACGTTACTGACTATCTTAACTTTCATAAGGAGAATGTAATCGTGGTAAGGGTTGACGCTACGCAGTATGAAGGGTGGTTCTATGAAGGCGCCGGTATTTACAGGCATGTGTGGCTGAACCAGTACAATAACACCCACATTGAAAAGGATGGAATTTTTGCTTACTCCGCTGTTGATGCAAAAAAGGCTGTAGTGACAGTGGAGACCCATATTGCAAACAAAGCGCGTACGGCAACTGCAACTAAGGTGATAACCTATTTGACCGACCGGCAGGGGAACAGGGTTGGAAAAGAAATTTCGCAAAATGTTTCGTTGGAGACAAACGATGCAAAACTTTCCATCGCAAAAGTCACGGTACCCGATCCCAATCTCTGGTCAGTTGATGACCCTTATCTCTACCGTGTAGTAGTTGAACTCAGAAGGGGAAATGAACTTATAGATAAGCAGGTTACGAGGTTCGGCATACGAACGATTGAAGTTAAAAACACCGGCGTTTACCTGAATGGTAAGCACATCAAGCTTTTTGGTGTGAACTGTCACCAGGATCATGCGGGATTAGGAAGCGCTTTACCCGATTATATTCAATACTACAGGATAGAACTATTAAAGAATTTGGGAGTGAACGCTTATCGCACCAGCCACAATGCTCCCACGCCTGAATTACTTGATGCTTGCGATAGCCTTGGCATGCTTGTAATGGATGAACAGCGATTACTTAACAGCAGCCCTGAGTACATGGATCAATTTGAACGCCTGGTCAGGCGTGACAGAAGCCGTGCTTCTGTTTTCATGTGGTCGATTGGAAACGAAGAGGGATGGATACATACCACCAGTATTGGAAAGCGGATCACGCTTAGTTATCTCGACAAATTAAAGAAATTGGATCCCAGCAGGACAAGCACCTATGCCGCCGACCTGCCCAATGTATTTAATGGCATCAACGAGGTGATTCCCGTTCGCAGTTTTAATTATAGGCAATTTGCGGTTGCTGATTACCATCGTGACCATCCTTCTCAACCCATCATGGGTACCGAGATGGGCAGCACCGTAACAACGAGAGGGATCTATCAAAAGGATTCCATTCGTGGTTACCTGCCTGACCAGGATATTACCGCCCCGTGGTGGGCGAGTCGCGCGGAGGAATGGTGGCCCCTGGCAGCGAACAATGATTTCTGGCTTGGAGGGTTTGTATGGACGGGACTAGATTACAGGGGCGAGCCAACTCCTTTTAAATGGCCCAACATTAACTCGCACTTTGGCATCATGGATATGTGCGGGTTTCCTAAGAACATCTATTATTATTATCAAAGCTGGTGGACGGACAAAGATGTGTTGCATATTTCACCTCATTGGAATCATAGCCAGCGACTGGCGGGTCAACAAAACAAGGAGATTGAAGTATGGGTGAATTCAAATGCCGATAATGTAGAGCTTTTCCTGAACGGGAAAAGCCTTGGAAGGAAAGACATGCCGCGAAACAGTCATCTGAAATGGAGAGTGAATTATGAACCCGGTACACTTGAGGCAACAGCTTATAAGAAAGGAAAGAAGCTAATTAAGAAAATAGAAACAACTGGTCCTCCGGCCGAGGTGGTGCTTACCCCTTATAAAACCACCATGATGGCTGATGGCAGAGATGCCACGGTAATCAATGTATCTGTGGTGGATAGAGAAGGTCGCGAGGTTCCTGACGCGGATAACCTTATCCAATTTTCCATTGAAGGTGATGGAAAGATCATTGGAGTGGGAAATGGAGATCCCAGCAGCCATGAGCCCGATAAATGCATGGATGGCGCATGGCAGCGACACCTGTTCAATGGCAAGTGCCAGGTGATCATTCTTTCAGGCAAAACTCCCGATAAAATTAAATTTGAAGCTACCTCCACGGGTTTGTGGAAAGGCTCCACGGATATTCATACCCTTTCACCTGGTTCAGTGAATACTATTTCTATTGATAAAAAGTATGAATTAAAAGGTGAACAGGCATTGCCACGCGAGGTAAGTAAAATGCTTGGCGCAGACATTTCATTCCTTCCTCAAATGGAGGCAAGGGGGATGAAGTTCTATGACAAAGGAGTGGAAAAAGATGCAATAGCCATCCTGAAAGAGCATGGTTTTAATTACGTGCGGCTAAGAATATTTAACGAACCGGCGAATGATAGTGGGTATTCCCCTGGAAAAGGATTTTGCGACCTGGAGAATACGAAGAAGATGGCGAAACGTGTAAAAGATGCCGGAATGAAGCTGCTTCTTGATTTTCATTACAGCGACACCTGGGCAGACCCGGGAAAGCAATACAAACCTGCATCATGGAAAGGCCTGAACTTTGAAAAATTAAAGCAAGCCGTTTATGATTTTACAAAAAAAGTAATGCTGGAACTAAAGGACCAGGGCACCACTCCTGATATGGTGCAGATTGGAAATGAAATTAATCATGGCATCATTTGGCCTGAAGGACATGTAAGTACGTTAGATAGCCTCGCCCAACTGATCAATGCAGGCACTGCAGCGGTTAAGGCAGTTGATTCAAAAGTCATCATGATGCTCCATGTGGCGCTCGGCGGCCAGAACGACGAATCAGTATTTTTTATTGATAACATGATTGCCCGTGGCGTGCCGTTTGACGTGATAGGCGAATCATACTATCCCAAGTGGCATGGCACGCTGGATGATCTGCGGGATAACCTCGATGACCTCGTACGCAGGTATAATAAAGATGTGATAGTAGTCGAGTATTCACATAAAAAGGAAGAGGTAAACAAGATAGCATTCGAGTTGCGTGATGGAAAAGGAAAGGGAACCTGTATCTGGGAGCCACTGAATACCTGGGAAAGCGTTTTCGACAGGGATGGCAAAGCAAACCAGCATCTTCTGAAGTACGATGAAATTAAAAAGAAATACCTGGATAAATAACAACTAAATGGATATGAACATTAGCAATGAGGAATTGGCAAATCAAGTGAGGAAGAAGTTTATTGATTTCTTTCATGAAGAGCCGTTATTGTTCCGCTCGCCGGGGCGGGTAAATATAATCGGCGAGCATACTGACTACAATGAAGGATTTGTTTTACCTGTGGCAATAGACAAATCTATTATTACAGCGATTGGAAAACGAAAGGACGGTGAAATTCATTTACACTCCATCGACTTCGAGGAATTATACATAACTACCCTTGATACCATCAAGCGCGAGCCTTCCAAATGGACCAATTATGTGTTAGGGGTGGTTGCGCAACTATTAAATGCGAATCACATTATTTCCGGATTCAACCTGGTGGTAGGCGGAAACATTCCGATTGGCGCCGGCTTGTCATCATCTGCTGCCATGGAGTGCTCGGTAGCGCAGGCACTCAATACGCTTTTCAAACTTGATTTATCCACCCTTAAACTTGCAAGATTGGCTCAGCAAGCGGAGCATGAATTTGCGGGCGTTAATTGCGGTATCATGGACCAGTTTGCAAGCGTGTTTGGAAAAAAGGACCATGCCATCAGGCTTGATTGCCGATCAATGGAATACCATTTCGTTCCGTTGGATCTGCGGGATTATAAAATTGTACTCCTGAATACAAGTGTGAAGCATTCACTCGCCTCTTCTGAATACAATACACGACGCATGGAATGCGAGCAAGGCGTGAAATGGATTCGTCAAAAATATCCATACGTCATGAGCCTTCGGGATGCGGATAGAGAAATGGTAGAAGAATGTATCAGTAGGCTTGACGAGGTGGTTTACAGGCGTTGCCGGTACATAGTAGAGGAAAACAACAGGCTCCATCTCGCTTGTGAAAAGCTGCGACTCGGAAATATTGTGGACCTGGGACAATTGATGTATGCATCGCACAAAGGATTAAGCGAGGATTATGAAGTGAGTTGCCGCGAACTCGATTGGCTGGTAAACGCAGTAAGAGACTTCCCGGGAGTAGCCGGTGCGCGTATGATGGGTGCTGGGTTTGGCGGATGCACCATTAACATTGTGAAGGAAAATGCAATCAGGCAAATTACAGAAGAGTTGAGTGAACGGTACCGGGCTCAGACCGGCCTGGAGCTTGAATATTATGTTGCCGAAACAGATAATGGAACTTCAGAAATTACTATTGATAAATACCAGAGAGCCTGAATAAAACTAACCTAACCAACATGCCATGAATTTAGGAGCCATTGATTACAGCATCATCGTCATCTATTTCCTCTTTGTGATAGGAATAGGATTCCTGTTAAAGAAGAGAGTAAAATCAGGAAATGATTTCCTGATGAGTAACAGGAACATTCCTTTGTGGATTACGAGTCTCGCATTCATTTCAGCCAACCTCGGTGCGCAGGAAGTGTTGGGCATGGCGGCAAACGGCGCCAAGTATGGCATGTACACCGCACATTTCTACTGGCTGGGTGCTGCATTTGCAATGGTGTTCCTGGGTATTTATATGATGCCGTTCTATTATGGCAGCAAGGCCCGAAGTGTTCCCGAGTATCTTAAATTAAGGTTTGATGAAAAAACGAGGACTTTCAACGCTTTGACGTTTGCGGCAATGACCGTTTTTTCATCAGGCATTTCATTGTACGCACTCGCCATGCTCCTGCAGGTGATCCTGGGATGGGATTTTGATGTATCCGTTTGGCTAGCCGCAGGCATTGTGATGGTGTATACATATTTAGGAGGGCTTACCAGTGCAGTGTATAATGAAGTCTTGCAGTTCTTTCTCATCGTTCTCGGCATCGCACCTTTAATAATTATTGGAATGGACCAGGCAGGCGGATGGGAAGGGATAGTGAACAATGTTGACAATGCGAAGTTGCACCTGTGGAAGGGAATGGATAACGCAGCGAATAATCCAATGGGCGTTGATGCGTTTAGCCTCGTGTTTGGATTGGGGTTCGTACTCGCATTTGGATACTGGTGTACTGACTTCCTGGTTGTGCAAAGAGCAATGATCTCGAAAAATCTTAATGATGCCAGGAGAACACCCATCATTGCGGCAGTACCTAAAATACTAATGCCGGCAATTGTGATACTTCCCGGTATCATCATTCTCGCATTACAAAACCAGTTCACCGGTTTTGACCTGCCAAAAAATGCGAATGGGGATACTGATTATAACATGACGCTCCCGTTGCTTCTGCAAAAGCTCTACCCGAGTGGTATTCTCGGGGTAGGAATCACCGCGCTGATAGCATCGTTTATGTCAGGCATGGCAGGAAACGTTACCGCTTTCAATACCATCTGGACGTATGATATCTATGAGACGCATATCAGGAAAGGTGCTTCGCAAAAGCATTACCTGAATGTGGGCCGTGCAACCACGGTGATTGGGATACTGATATCGGTGGCTACGGCATATGTTGCGAGAGGGTATAACAGTATAATGGACTTATTACAACTCGTGTTCGGGTTTGTAAATGCACCATTATTTGCCACCTTCTTTTTGGGAATGTTCTGGAAGCGCTCAACGGGACACGGTGCATTCTGGGGTTTAATCGCGGGTACAGGTGCAGCCACCCTGGTGCATGGGCTCACGGTTGCAGAAGGTAAAGGTGGCTGGATTGCTAAAGTCCATGAATATCATTCCGGCATGGGACAAGCCTTTAATATTGCCTGCTTTGCCTTCATTGCCTGTTTCATCGTCACCATTCTTGTGAGCATGGTTACGCGACCAAAAGCAAAGAATGATCTTATTGGGCTCGTTTATAGCCTAACGCCCAAACAAAAAGATCCTGATAAAGCGTGGTACAAAAATCCATTGTGGTTAGGATTGATTGTTTTATTCATTACCATCATATTGAACATTATCTTCTATTAAACTTCTTTTATGAATAAGCTATTTGATTTGAGATTTGTGATTGGATTGTTCTTTGTTGTGGTTGGCGTTCTACTCCTGGGTTACACCCTTCTGGGGGGCGAAAATTCCGGAACAACCATCAATCGCTGGACCAGCGGCGTGTTTTTGGTGTTTGGGATGGTGATGATAGTGTTTGCAAGAAACAAAAAAGAGTAATTCGTTGTCAAAAGTCGTTGCGCGGGGTTCGCGGCTTTCTATTTTTAGGTTGCCTTCCCTGCAAACATCCACCATCCATCATCGGCGATCGACCAATGATCATCCGTCATCTGGCATTTTTCTGGTTGGTAATGATAAATTGAATCAATTCTTCCAGTGTCGCATCAATTCTTGATACGGCGTCATTAATATCTTCCCGGCTAACCTGTGCGGCAAATGCAGGGGATTTTAATCTTTTAATTACTGATTTCACTTCAAGCCCTTCATATAGCGTAGGACGAATGAGCGCCGCGGCGTGTATGAAACCCGAGAGTTCATCGATGGCATAGATCATCTTATCCATCGTGTTCCGGGGCTCTACGCCAAAATGGCGTGGCCCGTGGGAGGCGATGCATTGTATCACTTCCGGGTCGATGTTTCTCTTTTCCAGTTCTTCTATTATAACCTTGCAATGCTGGTCGGGATATTTTTCCCAATCCGCATCATGCAACAATCCCGCTAGTTCCCATTTCTTTGCCGTGAGCTCATCAGCCCCTGCTTTTTCCATGGCCCACGCTTTCATTACCGCTGCCACCTGTTTCATATGCAGCCTTAATTTTTCGTTTGGCACCCAATCATTTAATAACTGGTTTGCTTCTTCGATGGATAATAATTTTCCGGTGTTTTTTTTATCGCCGAATGAGTTGCGCCCAAGCTGAAGGTTTGCCATTTAGGAATTCTATTTAGTATAATAAATAAAGGAATGCAAGGGCAACCAATGAGGCTCGCCCCGGTTTTTGCTGAAATAAACCTATTCAGAACAGGCAAATCTTCCAAAAATTGACAATGATTTTAAAAAGAGGGCAAAATTTTTATTGAAAATGAACTATTTATAAAGGTGTAATACAAATTACTCCGTTAAATCGCTGGTTGGGATACCTCATCTGCCTATCTTTGCCACCCATTTAAAAAATCGGGCCGCCGGGATAGCGGTGGTCTTCAAAACAAAAAGAAAGATGAGCAAATTACATTTTACAACCAAGCATGCGAACGAGGCTACCGTAAAGCGCGACTGGTATGTCGTAGACGGTACTAATCAAACCGTTGGGCGTATGTGTGCAAAGATCGCCGCGATTCTTCGTGGAAAGAACAAAGCATACTACACTCCTCACGTCGATACTGGCGATTACATTATCGTTATCAATTGCGATAAGGTAGTACTTACCGGCAACAAATTGGATCAAAAAGTGTACGATACCTATAGCGGATACCCGGGAGGTCGTAAGGAAGAATCAGCCAGCAGCCTGATCAAGCGCCGCCCTGAAGTAGTAATAGAAAGAGCCGTGAAAGGAATGCTCCCAAAGAATCGTCTCGGAAGGAAAATGTACAAGAAACTATTTGTTTACCAGGGAACTGAGCATCCACATACTGCACAGCAACCAAAAGAACTTAAGTTCTAGTCATTTCAAATCCTCAAATTTTCAAATTTTCAAATTAAGATAGATGGAAAAGCAAAAAAATGGTGTTGGTCGTCGTAAAGAAGCCGTGACACGCGTATTCCTTTCAAAGGGAGATGGCAAGATCACTGTGAACGACAAAGACTATAAATCATATTTCCCCCTCGTTTACCTGCAAAACCAGGTTGAACGTCCACTTAAGACGGTTGACATGATTGGCAAGTATGATGTAAAGATCAATGCATCAGGTGGTGGAGCAAAGGGCCAGGCAGAAGCAGCAATGCTGGGTATTGCCCGCGTTCTTATTGACATCAACCCCGAGTTTCGTCCTGTTCTCAAAGCCGCTTGTCTGCTCAAACGCGATCCGAGGTCGGTTGAGCGTAAGAAATTCGGTCACAAAAAGGCAAGAAGAAGCTTCCAGTTCTCTAAACGTTAATCTATTAACGGTTATCAGTTGGATGCAATCAATCACTGGTCAAGATAAATAAAACAGATAAACACATTTAAATAATGGAAAATAACACTTCATTACAGCAGCAACTCTTGGAAGCAGGTGTGCATTTTGGTCACCTGAAAAAGAAGTGGAACCCGAAGATGTTGCCTTACATCTTTGCTGAGAAAAAAGGCATACACATCATCGACCTTAACAGGACTGTTGAATGCCTGCAGGAAACAGCTGCAGCCATGAAGCAAATCGCACGCAGCGGTAAGAAGATATTATTCGTAGGCACTAAGAAGCAGGCGAAAGATATCGTGAATGAATGCGCTAAAAGAGTGAACATGCCATTCGTAACCGAAAGATGGCTCGGTGGTATGCTTACCAACTTCAACACCGTACGTAAGAGCGTGAAGAAAATGCAAAGTATCGAGAAGATGCTGGGCGATGGTTCTTTTGACAGCATCACAAAGAAAGAACGCCTCACCCTTACCCGCGATAAGGAAAAAATGGAAAAGGTTCTGGGTGGTATCGCTCAACTTGGCCGCGTTCCTGCTGCCTTGTTTATCGTTGATATCGGCCATGAGCACATCGCTCTTGCTGAAGCAAAGCGCCTTGGTATCACCACTTTTGGCATCGTTGATACCAACTGTGATCCCAATAAAGTTGACTTCGCCATTCCCGCAAATGACGATGCTACAAAATCTATCGCCATTCTTGCCAACTATCTCACCGCAGCAATTGCAGAAGGATTAGCGGAGCGCCAGGCAGCCAAGGAAGAAGAAACAGAAGAATTGAGCGATGATGAAAAAGAAAGAAAAGCGGCAAGGCTCGAAGCTGAAGCGCAAGCCGAAGGCGGCCGCGGTGGCAGAGGTCGTGGCGCTGGCGGACCAGGCGGCGCAGGTGGCGGTCAAAGACGTCGCACTCCAAGCGGCGGCGGTCGCGGACCGGGTGGTGGAAGGAGATAATTAGTTAGTCAATGAAACAATTGATCAATTAGTCAATGGCAATATGAAAATTTGAAAAGGTTCAAATCGCCAGTTGACAATTTTCTACCGGAGACCATCATTTTCAAATTTTCAAATTTTCAAATTAAGATTATGAGTACTGTAACAATAAGTGCCCAGGACATAAACAAACTCCGCCAGGCTACTGGCGCCGGGATGATGGATTGCCGCAAGGCACTCACTGAAACCAATGGTGATTTTGAAGCAGCCATCGACTGGCTGCGCAAGCAGGGCCAGAAAGTTGCCGCAAAAAGAAGCGACCGTGAAGCGAAGGAAGGTGTGGTTATCGCTCAGACTACAGCTGATAACAAAACGGGTATCGTGGTTTGTGTAAGCTGCGAAACTGATTTCGTATCAAAGAACGCCGACTTCGTTGCATTTGGTCAGTCAATTGCAGATGCAGCTATAAATAATAATGTAAAGACACTTGAAGAGTTGATGCAAACCAAGGCCGGAAACGGTACCGTGCAGGAACTGGTAAATGACAAACTTGCATCCATTGGTGAAAAGATTGGCGTTACCAAGTTCGAAAGAGTGGAAGCTCCCTACGTGGCTTCATACATTCATGGCGCTTACCGGATTGGTGTATTGGTTGGCTTGAGCAAGGAGTCAGCTGAAGTGGGTAAGGATGTAGCCATGCAGATTGCTGCTCTCAATCCGGTGGCAGTAGATGCGGCCAGCGTTCCTGAATCAGTTATCGCCCGTGAGAAGGACATCATCATGGAAGTAATGAAGCAGGACCCTAAAATGGCTGGAAAGCCTGATGAAATGCTGTCAAAGATTGCTGAAGGTAAAATGGGTGCGTTCTTTAAAGAACAAACGCTCACTGCGCAGGCATTCGTAAAGGATAGCAGTAAGTCAGTTGCCGACTACCTGAAAGAATCCGGCGATATTAAAGTAACCGAATTCAAACGTGTTGCATTAGGATAATAATTCATAAAAATTGGATAGAAACCCGGAAATTTATTCCGGGTTTTTTTATGTAGATGCCGGGAGAATAGTTGACAGTTGTTAGCTTGGGAGAAACGGGATATGGATGGATTTTATGCGGGTGTTTTCCCCGCAATTTGGAGAGAAAAAAAGCAGTATAAATGTTTTTTTTCTCATGGTTTTGGATAGAGGTTAAAGGAGATTTGTGTTTTGATCGATCATCCGGAGCTCCATTGATGAGAGAGAGAAAAATTAGCTGAACAACCGGTAGCCGGGGCAGAGTGGAGGGTGTGGGCTGAAAAAAATGATGCTTCAAGCGTCAGGGACAGTCATTGCCAGGGCAAAAAAAACGGAAGGTTGGAAGGCGGGGGAGGGAGGGCCCCGCAGGGGGTTGAGGTTAAGGGATGGAAAACCAGAAAGCCTATCGTAGAAACGCTCGGCATCATCCGCTCTTGAAAATATAAAACTCTCCTGTTGAAATACCCATAAGCCTGGAATTCTGGCAGAGAATGGAAAACAACCTGCCCTCGAAAGCAGGAAAATCGGAAAACGTTTAAAAGACATGAATAATTTTTCAACCTATTTCGAAGCAAACAAAGAGCTCTGGAACAAGCGAACCCTCATTCACAAGGACTCCGAATTTTATGATGTTGCCGGATTTAAGAGGGGTGAGTCAGTTCTCACCCCCATTGAACTAAATGACCTGGGTGATGTGAAAGGTAAGAAAATGCTTCATCTCCAATGTCACTTTGGAATGGATAGCCTCGATTGGGCAAGAAGGGGTGCGAAGGTGACAGGCATCGACCTATCTGATGCTGCAATAGAAGAAGCGCGGAAATTAAACGATGAACTGGGCCTGGATGCACGCTTTGTTTGTTGCAACGTTTACGACATAGAAAATCACCTGGATGAAGAATTCGACATTGTGTTTACCTCCTATGGTGTAGTAGGTTGGTTGCCTGATCTTGACAACTGGGCAAGGATCATTGCACGTTATCTCAAACCTGGCGGTTTTTTCTACATAGCCGAATTTCACCCGGTAGTGTGGATGTTTGATGATGACTTCACGCATATCAAATACTATTACGAGAACCGCGAGGTGATTGAAACTGACAGCCAGGGAACGTACACTGACCGTGACGCTGACATTAAAGCAAAAGAATACGGCTGGAACCATAGCCTGGGGGAGGTAATAAACTCATTAATAGCTCATGGACTGGTTATTAAAGTACTCGGGGAGTATAGTTATTCGCCTTACAATTGCTTTAATAACACGGTATTGGGAGAAGATGGTAACTGGCGGATAAAGGGAATGGAAGGCAAAATCCCCATGGTTTATACCATTATTGCAGAAAAGTCAAAAAACTTCTGAAAGCTCACATGATTATATATATTTAGATACAAGCAGGTCCTGCCCTTGATTTCACCTAAATATTGTATCATGAATCCCGCCGGCAAGGGAGTAATAGTATTGTTTCTTTTGTGCCTGGTCAATTATTGCCCCGCGCAAACCCATGCTATTAGCAGGTTAAAGGCTAATTTATCCAGTGTAGCAAACCAGCACGAAAAGCTGGTCATCATACTTCGTTTATGTGAAGAGCGACGTTCACTCAATAGTGATACGTTATTCAAGTATGCGCAGCTCGCGAAAACCCTGGCAGTACAACAACGCAATGAACGTGGAATTGGATTGGCAGAAAACTACCTGGGATTTAGTTACCTGAAAAAAGGCCTGTATGATTCAGTGCTGATTGTCTGCCAAAGAAATCATGCACGCCTCACTGATAAGAAATACGACGACGTCCGCCTTCATTTTCTTAACCTGGAAGCGCTCACCTTATTGCGAAAGAAAAAATACAAGGAGTCGCTGGCCATGTACTATGAGGTGCTGGATCGTGCAGAAAAAATGAGGGATACACTATACCAGGTAATTGGTTTGAATGGTATAGGACTTGTGTATAAACACATGGGTAAGCCAAGAGAAGCGATAGGATGGTATTTCAATGCACTTGAAGTATCCAAGAATCCCTATTATTGTGAATACTACAACGCGCCGCTTTCTAATCTTGCAACGGCGTATACCAAGCTTGAACGCTATGACTCTGCCGAGCATTTCATCAAACGTGCCATTCGCGCGGCGCGCAAGTATGAAATACTCGACTTCCTTTCAGGAAGTCTTTGCGAATTAGCAAACATTTACATTCACACGGGCCGCGGTTCGCTTGCTGAAGTTCCACTACAGGAGTCGCTAAAAATTCGCAAGGAATTGAACGACCCGGTAGGGATCATCTTAGACAAAAGTCAATTGTCATTGTACTATGCCAGCAATGGGAACACTCCGGAAGGAACAAAGTTGGCGCTTGAAGGTTTGCAAATGGCGCATGAAAAAAACCTGGATTTTCTTGTGCCACAGTTGTTGGAGTCAATAGGTGCTAACTATAAAGCCGCGGGGGATTTTGAAAAATACAGTTCCGTGTTGCTAAGGCTAATGGAGATTAAAGATTCTGCATTCAATTCAAATTCAGCTGAAGCCATGATGGAATTGCAGCAAAAGTACCAGGCTGAAAAGCGGGATAACATCATCACTCAGCAGGAACTCTACATCACCCAGCAAAGATTTTCCATTACCAAGAAGAATTACTGGTTGTATGGCTCAGGCTTGCTGATATTTTTTGCCTCGATTGCCGCCTATCTCGTATTTAAGAATTATCGCAGAAAACAAAGGATGCGAATGCTGCTCATTATTGCCAATGAGAAACAAAAGGCGGCCAGGGCCGTCCTAATGGCTGAAGAAAACGAAAGAAAACGAATCGCAGCAGATCTGCATGATAGCCTCGGCGCTTACGCTGCATCCATAGCTTCAAATATTGACCACATAAAGCTGCCGGGCGCTGATAGTTCTAATCAACTCGCCATGCAGGAACTGAAGGCCAATTCGCATTCTATCGTTTCACAGCTGAATGACACCATCTGGATATTGAACAGGGACGCGCTTTCATTAACCGCCATCAGCGACCGGTTGAAAGGCTTTATTCAACGCATTCAGTACAGCCACCCTTCATTCAGGTTTGATGTAAAGGAAGCGATCAACATTGATCATTCACTTCCTCCTTCACAGGCCTTCCATCTTTTCCAGGTGTTACAGGAGGCTATTACAAATGCCGTAAAACATAGCGGGGGAGATGAAGTGACAATTGTAATTGAAGGAGGCTCTTCATGGAGTATTAAGGTCATTAATAATGGAAAAAGCCTGAACGGCAAAGCAACAAGCTCAACAGGGAATGGCATTAAAAATATGAAGAAGAGGTCAACGACGTGTGGTTGGCGAATTTCATGGGAAGACGCGCAACCTTCAGGTACCACATTATCAATTGCACCTACTACAAACTGATTATTTGACCAGCAGTATTTACGGGTGACTTTTATTCAACTATGGCTTTTAAAATTGCTTTGGCCGAAGATAACCTGGTAAACAGGAATTCCTTTATGCAGAAACTCAAGGTGCTTGACCACCTGCAACTGGTATTTTCGGCATCCAATGGTAATCAATGCCTCGAAGAATTGAAAGGACTGCCGCATTCTTTATTGCCACAAGTGATTTTCATGGACCTGGAAATGCCTGAGCTCGATGGAGTGCAAACCATTGCGATTGCAAAAACATTATATCCTCAAATTCATTTCATTGTGCTCACGGTTTTTGATGACGATGATAAGATCTTTGACGCCATAAAAGCCGGCGCTTCAGGGTATCTCTTAAAACATGAGCCTGCATCAGTGTTATTGGAAGCCATTTCAAACGTAATCGAAACAGGTGGTGCACCTATGAGTCCGGCGATTGCCAGGAAAACGCTGGGATTGTTAAGTAACATGAATGCTACAACTGGCTCCGGGGTTTCCGTACTGCCTTCATCAATCACTTCAAGAGAAAAGGAAATATTACAATGCATGGTGAATGGATGGGATGCTAAAAGAACCGCCTCAGCCCTTTCCATCAGCGTTCTTACCGTACGCAAACATGTAGCGAACATATATGAGAAATTACATGTGAACTCCAAGGCGCAGATCATTTCGCTCGCGCTTAAGAACAAATGGCAACTCTGAGAAAGTCCAAAACGTATAACAAAAGCCGTTAGCGGCAACCTGTAACCAATAAAAATACAACGATTCCGCTATCGGCTATCGGCTTCGGGCTACTGGCTACAGGCTATCTGCCATGAAGATTCGCCTTCCACAGACGTCGATTTGTCCTATCTTCGCGGCTCCCGCCAGGGAATTCTTTCATCATTAAAATCTTCATTCGGCCCATGCTTCCAAAGTACAAAAGAATCTTACTTAAACTTTCAGGTGAATCATTAATGGGTGACAAGAATTTTGGGATGGACTCCACCGTCATTGCTCAATATGCCCAGGATATCAAATCAATCACTGACCTGGGAGTACAGGTAGCTGTGGTAATTGGAGGCGGTAATATTTACAGGGGTATGAATGAGGCTGACACTGGTATTGAAAGAGCACACGGCGACTATATGGGAATGCTGGCCACCGTTATCAATGGCATGGCCCTGCAGGCTGGTCTTGAGAAAGTTGGCGTGTATACCAGGTTGCAAAGCGCTATCAAGATGGAGCAGATTGCAGAGCCTTATATCCGCAGAAGGGCTATCCGCCACCTTGAAAAGGGCAGGGTGGTCATATTTGGTGCGGGTACGGGAAACCCCTACTTCACTACTGATACGGCTGGTTCACTGCGGGCAATTGAAATCTCGGCTGACGTAATCCTTAAAGGTACCCGGGTAGATGGTATCTATACCGCAGACCCTGAAAAAGACGCAAATGCCACCAAATTCAACGTCATCACCTTCCAGGAATGCCTTACCAATAACCTGCGGGTGATGGACATGACGGCCTTCACGCTCTGCATGGAAAATAACCTTCCCATCATCGTTTTCAACATGAATAAGGACGGGAACCTGCGCCGCGTGGTTACCGGTGAAAAGGTGGGCACCCTCGTTCGTGGCTAAATCACCCTATTCGCACATTGTTGTGAAGAACTACTGCGAAACATCTTGGGATTTTTTTATATTTTCAGCTTGTTAACCACCGCGCAATGGATAAGGCTACGCTTACACTTTCTATTCTTGAGATCATATTGCTTTTCTTTGGCGCAGTGATACTTGGCATCACTATTCACTTTGCACTCGCAAGTCGAAAAGGTCTGAAAGCAACCATGAAAGGCGGACAGGATGAATTGACCAAAGCCATGGAAGAATGGAAGAGCCGCTATTTTAATGACATCGAATCAAGAGACCGGGAACTATCAATAGTTAAACAACAACTCGAGAAGATCTCTGAGCAATTGAGAGATACTGACGAGAACGCGAACATCTACATGATAGAAGCAGAAGAATTGAGAAAAGAAAATAAAATTCTACGGGAAGAAAAAAACAATGCTCCCATTGCAAGTGAACATCCTTCAGCCGAGAAGCCTGATTACATGGAGCAGTTGTTGCAGGCACGCCAGGGTCTCGAAATGCAGAACGAAAAGATCAACCAACTGTTGGATAATCTTGACCTCGTTCGTGAAACGGAAGAAAAGCAACGCGAAATATTAAGAAGCAACGAGGAGCTTACTAATCAGCTGAACGATTTGCGTATGAAGTTGGCTGAAAAAGAAAAGGAGATCAATAACATTTCGCAGAAGCAGGAGATAACAAAAGAAATGACCTCCATGTTGGATAATGCATACAGTGAATTCAATGTCCTGCAAAGCAAAATGCAGAAGCTGGAACTTCAGGTAAGCTCATCCAAAATGATCAACATGGAATACGAGGACTTAAAAGAAGGCTACCATAAAATGGCAAGGGAGTTTGAAGAGCAACGAATGAAATTGAACAACCTCCAATCAGAGAACCAAAACCTGAATGCGATCTTGAGGGAAACGGAAGAGAAACTGAGGGAAGCCAATTTCCAGCGCCAGCAATTGCAAAAGCGAGTGGCATACCTTGAAGAATTGACGAATGACCTGCACATGGTTTCAGAGGCCAATAAAAAGCTCGAAATGCAACTCAAACGAATAGGGGAACTTGAAAGCATGCTGAATGTGGTGGCTGAAGAACGAGATCAGCTAATGCGCGGGGAAAAGTAACTTACTAATTTCGCTATATCGAAAGCCTGTCTTGTTTGGACAGGCTTTTTACATGGATGATTATAAGGAGCCATTAACTTTGACCATAAATTGCGTATGAATATAGATATCAGGGATATCAGGAAAAACTACTCGATGAAGGAACTTACCGAAGCCGACGCGAGTAAGGACCCCATTGACCAATTCACCCGGTGGTGGCAGGAAGCGGCTGACTCAGCTATTGATGAGGTAAATGCGATGACGCTTGCCACCGCATCTGCAGATGGTTTTCCCTCCGCCCGGATCGTTTTGTTAAAAGCATTCTCCGCCGAAGGCTTCGTGTTTTTTACCAATTATGAGAGCTTTAAAGGCAGGCAACTGGCTGATAATCCCAAGGCTTGCCTGGTCTTCTTCTGGAAGGAATTGGAACGCCAGGTGCGAATAACCGGTCTTGTAGAAAAAGTGAGTGAAATGGAGAGTGATGAATACTTTCTGTCCCGGCCAACCGAGAGTCGTATCGGAGCCGCCATATCTCCACAAAGCAGGGTAATAACTAACAGGGAATGGTTGCAGGAAAAATTTGAGAAAGCGAAAACCGAACTAGTGAAGCGCCCCGGCCATTGGGGAGGCTATCGCGTGCGGCCCGTATTAATCGAATTCTGGCAGGGCAGACCTGGAAGATTGCATGACCGGTTGCAGTATAGCCTGAATGAGGATGGAACCTGGACCATTGAGCGATTAGCACCATAGAGAATAATTGACCAGCCGGCCTATGGCCGACCAGTCAATTCATTATCCTTTCTTTTTAGCTGCTGCCTTCTTTGTAGCAGTTGCTGAACCAGCCTCAGCAGGACGGCTCTTTCCAAATGAACCTTTAAATCGTTTTCCTTTTGCGGTTTTTTTATCACCTCTTCCCATGATGTTGATATTAATAGTTGAATTACAAAATTAAGCGGTCTGAATGAAAAAGCTCCATACCTTTTTGTGGATGGAGCTTTAATAAAGTAATAAGGATAATTACAGCTTTGCTGACAATTCTTTACCTGCTTTAAACCTGGCAACTTTTCTAGCCTTGATCTTAATGACTTCACCAGTCTGCGGGTTGCGACCATTGCGCGCGGCTCTCTTTGAAACGGAGAAAGTGCCAAAACCAACTAAGGTTACTTTACCACCACCTTTCAATGTCTTGGTAACTGCTTCAATAAAAGAATCTAAAGCAGCATTGGCCTGTGTCTTCGTTACACCTGCATCTTCGGCAACCTTTGCAATTAATTCAGCTTTGTTCATAAACTTTATTTTATAATGATTTAGTAACGGCGACAAAATTAGAAGTAAATTGATACTAACAAAAAAAAATATCCTTCTGAGCGTTTACACTAATGATCGTTAGAAGTCAGATTCAGCAAAGGCTTCATCAGATTTGTAGTTTAAACATTTATCCATGCGTGTTTTTGCGTTCCCTAAAAGGCAGGCTGGTAAAGGCTTATATTGAATAGTGAATGAAATCCACGCCGGGTAAGCGTTTCAAAGAGGTATTTATACTTATATTAAATGCAAATGGGCGGGAGGCGTTTTGCACATTCAATTCACAACTTGCATAAGCGTGCGAAAAGAAATAGTCTTGTCACCCCATTTGTCAATGGATTTCTTTCGCATTGCATCAGCAAATTTTTCCATATACTTATTGTAAAAGGCCTTGCTCTCAGCATGGTATTGTACAGCGTAATTAGTTCCTTCTTCATCGTCAGACTCCACCAGCTGTAGTACAACGGCGTGTGTAAAGCAACCGGTTGATATCAATTCAGGGATATGTTCATTCTTTATCCACTCAAGCCATTCAGCGGCTATGGAATGTGCTACCTTGGTAGTGACATTATAAATGATCATGATTGTTGATTGTGATGATTTCTTTTCATTTCGCTCGTCAGTTTCCATGCGAGAAATCCTAGTACACCTATTACAGCGATAAGCACCGGCCAGATCCATCGTTTGTCCATTACCTCAGTTTCTGCAGCCGGTATGAGAGGTAATTTGCGTAGCTCACCTGTCTTAACCGGTGTGCCTAGCGGTATGCGGTCAGAGAATTCTTTAAGATCATAGTTGGGCATTTCAGCCAGCTCATTATCCAGCCACATTTCATATTTCCGATTTTTCTCCAAATACGCTACCACGCGACGATAGGGTTGCTGAGTTTGTACAGATGCTATCTTAAGAGGTGGGTTGTCGCCATTTTCAATAACAAGTAAAAGACTTCTGGTTTTTTGCAAAGGCAGATTGTAATGGTCAACGTCAGAACTCAGCAGCAGCCGGTCAGGCACCCCTTCTGGTTCTTCCGATATAGACAGGTTTTCTCCCTTATACAATTCCGCCTTCCTACTGTAAAATTCCTGGCTATTAATCCGCAATATCATCCTGTTCAGCTGGAATGGAATTTCTGAATTAATATACACCAGTGTTTTACTTCCTTCCTTCTTTTGCGTGAAAGTAATTGCTGGATTTGATATGAAAATTTCATTTTCACTTACCTGGATAGCAAGCCTTGAAGTTGTTGCTCCAATTATGTTAAGCGGTTGCTTGTTTTCATTGTTGATTGTAAGCTTTAGGTAGGGATAATCAGAAGGTGGAAAGGCAACGCTCCAGACAGTTTCAGCTTCTCCCGCTTTTGGTGAAGGATGATATTGAAAACTATCAATCACTGCAAACCAGTCCTTATTATTATCACTTCCACTCAGTGAAGCTGTCCTTTGAGCAGAGGCGTTCCTGATCTTTATATGTAAATCAGCTAATGGCCTGGCCGCTACATTTCGAAGCACCAGCTGTGTGGAGGTGAATGAGTTGATCTTACTAATTACCTCGAGATTTTCAGCGCCATCCGCATACTTTTCCTTTACAGGCGGATGATCAATAATGAAGGGAACCTGTCTCCTGTTCTCATCTACGATGCGCAGGTCGCCCAGGTCAGTCTTTAAGTACCCGCTAAGCTCAGGGCCAACAATAAAATGATAATAACCATTTTCCTCAACTGGCTCAATTGTAGCCGCATATTTGTGCTGGGCTGGTAGTCCGTTGCTGAAGCAAAGTAATATGAATAGAAGGAGGTTATTCCGTTTTTGCATCATCAATAATTATTCTTTTAAGGCGTTGATACATAAAAGATATGATTAGCAACAGTACACCCAACAATATGAATGCCGCAATTTTTCCTCCCGGAGGAATGTTTACGATATCGAACAGGAACAATTTCAGAATGGTGATGGTAAAAAGAGTAAGTGAAATGATTCTCAGAATTCTGAAACTGTGCTTCATACCCAGCCACATCATGGTAAAAGAGCAAAGTCCCCAAAGTATACTCAGGCCCGCTTTATAATACAGGTTTTCCCAATATTCCCAATCTGATGAATCGCCATAATTCATCCACATAAATACGTGGTGCATTTCTACGCTTAATACGATTACTATTGCTATAGATGTGATCCAGGTAAATGGTCCCTCGTAATGGTACAGTTTAGAGGAATGCCTGCGAAATTCTGCAACCTGCCTGTAAAGCAACCACAGCAATATGGAAACACCTAACCAATGAGCTGCAAAATGACCCTGGTTCTTTTCGCCTACGAGCATGCCGGTTGATACCATATTGTTCACTGAAAGGCACATGAAGTAAATCACCAGGCAAAAAATAGTTCCAGCCAGTTTTATAAACCCAAATGAAGGGTTCTTTCTAATAAAATTAAACAATGCTACTACAAAAACGAATGTGTAAAGTTGCAGGTACAAAGCGGTAATACCGGTATCCGGAAGGCGGCTGGAAAACTGGTAAAAAATTTCCCAGGCACCTGAAGCGAATAGTAGAATAACCGCTAATACAGATACCGTATTTCTGGCGAAGTTGGTTGAGATTCCTGACAGGAATAGTGAACCGGCTTCTGTTTTTAACATAATGCGTATTAGGAAAAGTGAAACCGCTGCCGCGACAGTTGTAATGAAACCTTCATTTGCCAGAACCGGTAATTTTTCAGTAGGCGCTCCTCCATAAAGTTGTGTCCAATCCATGAATAGGCTTCCCAGCATAAGCGCAACAATTAGCAACACGGCTATTTTCAATAAGGGAATTCTTGAGCGTTGAAACAGCCAGAACAAGGCCACGGCTTCTGCGGCCCAGAATAAAGTGATCTGGTTTCCTTCAAGCTGTACGGGCGCTGCCAGTGAAATGTATGAAAGTGTAAGAGTGATCAATAGGAAAATAAAGTTCCTGTCAGTTTGTTTTTTCCTGTAGAATGTTAGCGCGAGGATCATACTGAGAACTCCAAGAGAAACAGTGAATAGTCCTTTGTACTGGGCGAGCGCAAGGTTTTCAAGTATTGAAACTCCTGCGAGGTAATAGAAGAAATTGATGGAAAAAAGAATCATGAAATCAGGTGCGGTAAACTTTGCGCCTGACCTGAGGTTGTTCACTATGTTCATCGCCACGAATTGCAGGTAAAACAAAGTGGCGAATAGAAACCCTGCTCGTAGTTTTTCATTATCGTCAAAACGCAATACCTCCGGCACCATCCATCCTCCATATATGAGCATAGTGGCAAATAAGGCAATAATGTTAATTGACTTCCATTTCTTGAACCAGGCCATTACCAGCAGGCCAGAATTGAGAATCGCGAGGTAGGTAAACAGGGCAACGTAGTTATCATCACCTGTACTCACAAGAAATGGCGTGGCAAAACCGCCCAGCGTTGCCAGTATGGCCAACTCTATCCTGTTATACAATAATGAAAGAGCTACTGCAAAGCCGGTGATCACGATCATTATGATGAAGGCTGAGCGCTGGTCTATCAAATGATATTCATGAAACGCAAAGGCGATAGTGAAATAGAATACAGAAATACCACCACCTACAAGCACGGAACTGAAAGAGCGATACTTGTTCCTGGTATAATGCGCGAGTGCAACCAGAATGCCTCCACTGGCAAGTCCAATGATCACGCGTCCCAGTTCCCTGATCCAGTCCTTATCGATGGCAAATTTTACGAAGAAGGCAATACCTGTTACGAGGATGGCAATGCCAATCTTGTTCGCCAGGTTTTCACCGATGAATTTTTCCCAATCCGTCTTTGTAAGCAGGTCCTTTTGCCATAGCTGGCTCGATTGTGCAACGGGTTGATCAACCATTGCGGGCTCAGGAACTTTCCCGGTTTCAGGTGTGGGAAGTTTTAATGCTGGTAGTTCTTCCTGCTGTATGGGTTGAGCTGTTTCTTTTTCTTTTATAGGAGGCTTTGTCACCACCGGTACTGTAATCGGTTTCGCTTCTTCTTTAGTAGCGGGCGTATCACCGGTTTTGACGGCCGGAGTTTCCATCAATAATTTTTCAAGCCTGGAGAGTTGCTTCGTGAGCTTATCAAGTTTTTTATCGGCATCTTGCAATGCTTCTTCGTGCGATGAGGTTTTTGACAGCAGAATGAATTGAATGATCAGGATAGCAAGCGGCACCAACACAGCAAGCACAACGATACCCATAATTTCAGTTTTGGTTAGAAATGGAAGCGCCGGTGCAGAACTATGCGCGAACGGTACTTCTTAATTTTTCAACTCTAAATATACCGGGCAATGATCAGAATGTTTTACATCCGGATAGATCTCTGCTGATTTTAGCCGCTTTTTTAAGCTTTCCGTAACATTAATATAGTCAATTCGCCAGCCTTTGTTGTTTATTCGAACAGATGGAAAGCGCTGGCTCCACCAGGTATAGCGATCTGGTCCCGGATTGAAATGCCTGAAACTGTCAATCCACCCGCTTTTGAAAAACTTATCCATCCAGGCGCGCTCATCAGGCAGGAATCCACTCGTTTTCTGGTTGCCTTTCGGATTATGAATATCAATCTCCTTGTGGGCAATATTATAATCGCCACAAAGAATAAGATTAGGATGTTTTTTCTTTAATTCATTCAGGTAAACAAAAAATTCATCGAGCCACACATACTTAAAGCTTTGTCTTTCTTCGCCTGTTGTTCCTGAAGGAAAGTAGGCATTGACCAGCCGAATATCGCCAAAATCCAGTTGAAGTACACGTCCTTCATCATCGCTTACCTTATGACCCGTACCGTACTGAACGTGGTCAGGTTTTATTTTCGCGAACACGGCAACTCCGCTATACCCTTTTTTCTGCGCACTGAACCAATAATTATTAAATCCCAGTTCCCCGAACACCGAATGGTCTACGTCTTCCTGCATTGCTTTGGTCTCCTGTATGCAGATGACGTCTGCCGGATCCGTTTTTAACCATTCGAGAAATCCTTTTTTAATAGCGGCCCTGATGCCATTTACGTTGTAACTGATGATGCGCATTGTTTTAATGATTAAATTGTCAGGCAATTTACACCTTAGAATGAAAGCAACAGAAAAACCACATGAAGCCCCCATTATTCCACAGAAGCAACACGTGTATCTCGATGGTCCAAAGAGCAGGGGTTATGAGTTAAAGTTTGCGTGGAAGGTTTTCTTACAATTCATTAAAGCCTTCAGAATGCTTCACTTCGTGGGTCCCTGCATTACCGTATTTGGTTCAGCAAGGTTCAATGAAGAGCATATTTACTATAAACAGGCGCGGGACATGGGTAAGAGAATAGCTGCTCTGGGTTTTACCACCATGACGGGTGGCGGACCCGGCATTATGGAGGCTGCCAACAGGGGTGCCTTTGAAGCCGGAGGTATGTCAGTGGGTTGCAATATTCGGCTGCCCTTCGAGCAACAGGGAAATCCTTATGTTCATAAGTCGATCACTTTTGAACATTTCTTCGTTCGTAAAACAATTCTTATCAAGTATTCCTATGCATTCATCATCATGCCGGGAGGATTTGGAACCATGGATGAATTTTTTGAAACGTTGACCCTGGTGCAAACTAAGACCATCACCGGCTTTCCTATTGTATTGTTTGGAAAAGAATATTACCGGCCAATGATAGAAGCAATTGAAGAAATGGCAAGACAGGGTACCATTGCAACGGAAGATATGTCGCTCGTACTCGTAACCGATAGTGAGGATGAGGCTATCCAACATATCCGCAATTACATCACCTCTAATTATACAATCAAGCCGAGGAGGAGGTATAGGTGGTTGTTTGAAAAAAGATAAGGAGGTTAGGGGTTAGGAGTTAGGGGTTAGGGGTTTTGCGAGTGCCCTTGTTCGAAATTGCGTTGTCTTGATTAATATTGGTTGCATCACTTTGTGGTAACTTAGGATTGGATAGCCTCTCCCTGATTAGCCAAGGTAATTTGGATTTAAAGGTCACTTACAAAACCCCTAACCCCTAACTCCTAACCCCTAACCCCTAACCCCTAACCTAAACAATTCAGTAATTTCATTCTTAAATAAAGAAAAGTATGTTTAGAATAGTATGCCTGTTTATTTTTCTTACTTATGCTGTAGTTTCTTATTCTCAGGATAGGTTTACCATAAGCTCTCCCTCCGGATTGGTTGATCTCTCGATTGATCACAGAATGGAAGGTACCATTTGGTATAACCTGACCTGCGAAGGAAAGACCGCTGTGCATTGGTCAAATCTTGGGATCAGGCTGGCAAATCCCAAGGCTGATCTTTCCCGATTTACCCTGACGGCAGTAGATAGTAGCAAATTTGATGAAACGTGGGAGACAGTGTGGGGCGAGCAACGAAAGATCAGGAATAATTACAAGCAAATCGTATTAAAACTGGTTGACAAATCGGGAACTGGAATACAGTTGAATGTTATTTTCAGGGTTTTTGATGATGGTATTGGATTCAGGTATGAATTTCCCCAACAACCGAAACTCAATCATTTTATAGTAGAGTCAGAGAATTCTCAGTTCAATCTCAACGCTGATCCTAAAACGTTCTGGATACCGGGTGATTTCGATACGAATGAATATGCATACTATACAAGTAATCTGAGCAAAGTCGATGCTTCCGGCGGTGGCTTTGCCCAGGAAATTCACGCAAAGACATTCTTTGATTCAAATGCAGTGCAAACGCCGCTGATGATGAAGTTCGAAAATGGCCTATACATGAATATTCATGAAGCAAGCCTGGTGAATTACCCCGCCATGAACCTGGTGGTTGACAAGACGACTATGACGTTAAGATCGCACCTGGTGCCTGACGCCGTAGGAAATAAAGCTTACCTGCAGGCGCCGGCGGTTACACCCTGGCGAACGGTTGTGGTGAGTGATGATGCCAGGGAAATCCTGTTATCCCGCATGATACTTAATCTGAATGAGCCGTCCGTTGTAAAGGATCATTCATTCATCTACCCGCAGAAATATGTGGGCATCTGGTGGGAAATGCACGTTGGTAAATCAAGTTGGGATTATAGCGGAAGCCAGGTGGGTTCTCAACAATCTACACGTGTGCCCCACGGTGCTAATACAGCCAACGTTAAGCGATACATTGATTTTGCAGCGAAATATGGTTTCAATGGCGTGTTAGTGGAAGGCTGGAACACAGGTTGGGAAGACTGGTTCGGACAATGGAAAGAAGATGTATTTGATTTTGTAACTCCTTATCCTGATTTCAATGTGCAGGAACTTTCAGCCTATGCAAAGCAAAAAGGGGTAAAACTGATCATGCACCACGAGACTTCCGCATCAGTAACGAATTATGAACGATGGATGGATACTGCGTACCGATTCATGAAAAAATTTGGTTATGATGCCGTCAAAACCGGCTATGTAGGAAGAATTATTCCCCGCGGTGAACACCACGATGGGCAATGGATGATCAGGCATTACGAAAGAGTAGCTAGAAAAACGGCCGATTATGGAATAATGGTGAACATGCATGAATCAGTGCGACTTACCGGTTTGCATCGTACCTATCCTAATTGGGTAGCTAGTGAGGCGGCTCGCGGAAATGAATTCAATGCATGGAGTAGCGGCAATCCGCCTGATCATGAAACCATCTTACCCTTTACGCGGCTAATGGGTGGCCCAATGGATTATACACCGGGAATCTTCAAAATCAGGATGAATCATTATGATTCTACAAAGAAGGAACAGGTGCATACCACGCTGGCCAAACAACTGGCGTTATATGTTACCATGTACAGCCCGCTGCAAATGGCAGCAGATCTGCCGGAAAACTATGAGCAACGCTTAGACGCCTTCCAGTTTATTCGTGATGTTGCGAGCGATTGGGATGATACGAAAGTGTTGGAAGCGGAGCCGGGAGACTATATCGTTATGGCTCGCAAGACGAGAAATGCCAGCAATTGGTTTATGGGAGCCATCACGGATGAAGTAGCGCGCAAGTTTACAACATCATTGGAATTTCTTGACGCAGGAAAAAAATATGTGGCAACTATTTACCGCGATGGTGAAAAGGCACATTGGAAGGATAATCCTGAAGATTACGTAATCGAGAAATTCATTGTTGACAGCAAAACAAAATTAAAACTAACCCTCGCTGCGGGTGGCGGCACTGCCGTGAGTTTTGTGCCTGCTGGCGATGAGGAGGTGAAGAGACTGAGGAAATATAGGTGAAAAGTTGAATAGTGGTGAAGGAATTGGGAATTAGGAATTTGTGCTTAGATCTTGAGGGATGTGGGAAGAAATTCTAAAATCACAGTGTTTTCTGACAACCGGCAACTGCGCATTGAAAAGACCGACATCTAATGACAATCAAATCAATCATATTCGACCTGGGCAATGTATTAATTGACTGGAACCCTCATTATTTGTATTCAGATTACTTTGAATCAAAAGATAAGCTGGATTATTTTTTTGAGAATGTTTGTACAAACGCATGGAACGAGGAGCAGGACGGCGGAAGGGAAATAAAGCTGGCAACAGAAGACCTGGTTAAGCAATACCCTGAATGGGAAGCTGCGATACGGGATTATTATGGAAGATGGACGGAAATGTTGAAAGGCCCCATCGAAGAGACTGTAGAAATATTCAGGAAGTTAAAGAAGAACAAGGATTTAAAATTTTATGCACTCACTAATTGGAGCGCGGAACTGTTTCCCTATGCATTGCAGAAATATGAATTTCTTCATTGGTTCGATGGAAGGGTGGTGAGTGGGGAAGAAAAAATGAGAAAACCATTTCCCGGCTTCTATAAATTGCTACTGACGCGTTATGATCTCAAGCCCGAAGAAACCCTGTTCATTGACGATAACCTGAGGAATGTAAAAGCGGCCGAAGAGCTGGGAATCAATTGCATTCACTTTCAATCGCCAAAGCAACTTCGGGAGGAGTTGAGGCGGCGTGGGTTTGGCGTTTGACCACTGCGTCGTTCAAGATTCTGTGTTCAATATGTTCAGGTCGTTCAAGGTCCTTCACTTCGCAAGCCGAAACCACCTTGCTACCTCATGGTCCCATCAACCCAATGTTATTCGATGACCGGTCTCAGCCATCGTTGCGCCTCATCCTCGCTCATTCCTTTCCTGTTTCTATAATCCTCTAATTGATCTTTTTGTATTTTTCCTACACCAAAATACTGGCTTTGGGGATGACTAAAATACCACCCGCAAACGGATGAAGCGGGGTACATGGCTAATGAGTCAGTAAGGTGTATGCCTGTTGCTTTTTCCCCTCCCAACAATTGAAATAGCTTGTATTTCTCCGTATGATCCGGGCAAGCAGGATAACCGGGTGCTGGTCGAATGCCCACATATTTCTCTTTGATCAATTCTTCGTTATCAAGTTTCTCCTCTCTCGCGTAACCCCAAAATTCCTTTCTCACCTGTTCATGTAAATATTCCGCAAAAGCTTCAGCCAGGCGATCAGCCAGCGCCTGCAGACTAATTTTGTTGTAATCATCATGTGCCGTTTCAAACCGCTTGATGTGCGCTTCAATTCCCTGGATGGTTACCGAGAATGCACCAATATGATCTGTCTTACCTGTGTCAGCAGGTGCAATAAAATCAGTAAGCGAGATATTTGGTTGTCCTGCAGCTTTCTTTACCTGTTGGCGAAGACTTTCAAGTTTCAATTCATCTCCGGGTGCATGTACAGCTATGGTATCAGCTGCCGTTGCATTGGCCTCCCAGAAACCTATAACACCCCTGGCGGTTAACCATTTTTCAGAAATGATCTTATCCAGAAGTGCGTTCGCCTCATTGTACAATTTGGTTGCTTCAGCTCCAATCACTGCGTCACTAAGTATCTGTGGAAACTTTCCATGCATTTCCCATGCAATGAAGTACGGTTGCCAGTCGATGTATTTTCTCAACTGTACGAGGTCAAAATCTTCAAAGATCCTGGTGCCCTTAAATGAAGGTTGCGGCGGCTGATAGGCTGACCAATCAATCTTCACCTTGTTTTTCCGTGCGTCAGCGTAAGATAAATATTCCTTAGAGGTCTTTTTATTTGCAAAATCCTTTGCAAGCTTGCTGTATTCTACCTTAATGTTGGTCAGCAATTCCGGCTTTTGCTCCGGGTTCAATAAATTTCCTGCCACGGTCACGCTCCTGGATGCGTCTAATACATGCACAACGCCATTGTCATATTGGGGAGCGATCTTAATAGCGGTGTGAAGTCTTGAAGTAGTAGCTCCCCCAATTAGCAAAGGCTGATTCATTCCCCTTCGCTTCATTTCATGGGCCACGTGCACCATTTCATCGAGCGAAGGAGTGATTAGTCCGCTGAGGCCGATGATGTCAGCCTTTTCTGCAACGGCGGTGTCAAGAATCTTATCGGCAGGCACCATTACTCCAAGGTCAACGATGTCATAACCATTACAACCCAGGACTACACCCACGATGTTCTTGCCAATGTCATGCACATCTCCTTTCACTGTAGCAAGTAATATTTTCGCTGCGCCTGCGCCTTCTTCATTTACAGTGCCTGCCGCAATATGCGCCAGCCGGCGTTCCTCCTTCTCCGCTTCAATATAGGGAGTGAGGATGGCTACTGATTTCTTCATTACCCGGGCTGACTTTACCACCTGCGGAAGGAACATTTTGCCGGCGCCAAAGAGATCACCCACTACGTTCATTCCATCCATCAATGGTCCTTCAATTACGTCGAGAGGTTTGGGATATTTCAGCCGTGCTTCTTCCGTGTCAATGTCAATGTAATCAGTGATGCCATTAACGAGTGCGTGTTTCAGTCTTTCCTCCACTGGAGTTCTTCGCCATGCATCATCTACTTTTACTTCCTTACCCTTAGCTTTTACGGTTTCTGCAAAGGCAAGCAGCTTTTCCGTTGCTTCATTGTTATCATTGTTCCTGTTAAGGATCACATCTTCGCAAAGAGTTCGAAGTTCCGGATCAATTTCATCATAGATCACCATCTGCCCTGCATTCACGATTCCCATATCCATCCCTGCGCGAATGGCATGCAGGAGGAACACTGAATGCATGGCCTCCCTTACCGGTTCATTACCCCTGAAGGAGAATGAAAGGTTGCTCACGCCTCCGCTTACCTTGGTCAATGGCATGAGTTGCTTGATTTCCTTTGTGGCTTCTATGAAATCTACACCATAATTATTGTGTTCCTCGAGACCTGTTGCAATGGCAAATATGTTTGGATCAAAAATGATATCCTGCGGGTCAAAGCCCACTTTCCCGGTAAGTATCTTATAAGCCCGGTGGCAGATGTCAACCTTTCTTTGTTTTGTATCGGCCTGTCCTTTTTCATCAAATGCCATTACAATCACTGAGGCGCCATAGCTTTGGCAAATGATAGCCTGCTCAATAAATTTCTCCTCACCTTCTTTCATTGAAATGGAATTCACAATGCACCTTCCCTGCACGCACTTGAGCCCGGCTTCAATGATCTCGAACTTCGAGCTGTCAATCATGATGGGAATCTTCGCGATATCAGGCTCGCTCTGAATGAGATTGAGGAAAGTTGTCATAGCCTGCACTCCGTCCAGCAGTGCATCATCCATGTTCACGTCGAGAATCTGCGCGCCATTTTCAACCTGTTGGCGGGCAACGCTCAATGCCTCCTCGAATTTTCCATCTCTAATGAGCCTTGCGAATTTCTTGGAGCCGGTTACATTTGTTCGTTCGCCTACGTTTACAAAATTGGTTTCTGGTCGTATAACCAGGGGTTCGAGACCGGATAAACGTAAGTAGGGTTTGATGGTATGATCCTGCATTATTTGCTATTGAGAAAAAATGATGCTTTTAATGTGTGTTTAAAATTTTTAGGCCAATGCGGTTTCTGTTACTGGTAATTTTCTTGGTGAAACATTCTGCACCTGTTTGGCAATATGCCGAATGTGGTCAGGTGTAGTACCGCAACAGCCGCCAACTATGTTTACGAATCCTTCCCGTGCCCAATCCTGCAGGTAGTGAGCCGTATCCGCCGGCTCTTCATCATATTCTCCCATGGCATTGGGCAACCCTGCATTGGGATACGCCGAAACATAACAGGATGCCAGTTGAGATAATTCTTCAATATGCGGTCTCATTTCCTTTGCACCCAACGCGCAATTCAAACCTACAGATAAAGGCCGGGCATGCATGATGGAAGTATAGAACGCTTCGAGTGTTTGCCCGCTTAGAGTTCTGCCTGACGCATCTGTAATGGTTCCACTGATCATGATGGGAAGCTGACCCTTGCCTGTATCCCTGAAATATTTCTTGATGGCAAAGATGGCGCCCTTTGCATTTAATGTATCGAAGATGGTTTCAATGAGAAGTATATCCACTCCGCCATCTACCAATCCGCGAACCTGGGTGTAATAAGCTGCCACCACCTCGTCAAATGTAACCGCCCTGAAGCCAGGATTGTTCACGTCAGGCGAAAGCGACAAGGTTTTATTCAAAGGTCCGATAGCGCCCGCCACCCATGCTCGTTTACCCGCTTTATCGATTGCCTGCTTTGCACATTTCGCCGCGGCCACGTTGAGCTCATATGCGAATGATTGCATTTCATAATCCGCCAATGAAATGGCCGTGCTGTTGAACGTATTCGTTTCAATAATGTCAGCACCCGCTTCGAGGTACTGTTGATGGATCTCAGTTATGATAGATGGCTGCGTGATGCAAAGCAGATCATTGTTGCCTTTCACATCACAATGCCAGTCTTTAAATCGTTCGCCACGATAATCTTCTTCTTTTAACTTGTAGCGTTGGATCATGGTGCCCATGGCGCCATCAATTATGAGAATTCTTTTCTCTAATTCATTGCGAATGTCCATATGAATTCAATAAGCGGGGTTAATGCAATTGCTGACTGAAGCTGGGGATAATAAACGGCAAAAACGCTTGTAACCTGTGGAGTTTTATGTCGTTTATTAGTTCAATTTTTTCCAGGCCGAACAATAAACAAATCCGCCTATGGCGCGAAGGTACAATAAGTATGTATATTATCAAAGATGCTCGCTGACTTGAGTTTCAGGAATTAAGAATTAGGAATTTGTAGGAAGACCATAAGAATTGGCGAGCTGACTAGCTGACAAGGGTTCCGGGAATTGGGAATTTGTACGGCTATTTGGAAATATTACCTATTAAACTTCCGTCAAATTCCTAATTCCTAATTCCAAATGAATATTCCGAATTACCAATTCCTTTCAAACCCTATCCACTAACATACTTATCAACGGGAATTCGATTCTGCAGGCTCCTTCCGAGCGTTAATTCGTCCGCGTATTCCAGTTCGCCCCCAAATGCAATGCCCCTGGCAATAGTGGTGACCCGGAGGCTGAGGCCGGTGAGCTTTTTCTGTATGTAATAGATAGTTGTGTCGCCCTGTATGGTTGGATTGAGTGCGAAGATCATCTCGGCTGTTTCTTCCTTCCTTACCCGGCCCACGAGGGCTTCAATGTTCAATTGATCGGGCCCAATTCCATCCAAAGGAGAGATTACCCCTCCTAATACATGATAGGTTCCGCTGAATTGCTGCGTGCTTTCAATGGCTATTACATCGCGGATAGTTTCCACTACACAGATGATTTCCTGCTTACGGAGGCTGTTAGCACAAATGGAACAGATGTCAGCATCGGCCACATTATAACAGCGTTGGCAGAATTTGATCTCGCTTCGCATGCGTGCGATAGCTTCGCTAAAATTCGTTACATCCCCCGGATTTTGCTTAAGCAAATGCAAGACCAGCCGTAATGCAGTTTTCTTACCAATTCCGGGAAGCCTGGCAAACTCGTTCACTGCGGTTTCTAATAATGTGGAAGAAAATTGCATTGGGCAAAACTACGAATAACAATAATAGCGAGTGTCAAAGTACAATCTCGTAATCCGCTCGTGCATTAGCCTTAACAGTAATTTGTTTTTCAATTGGCCTCACGAACTCTGGTTGGCGTCGGACGCCGTAAAACCGGCCCGGATCCCAAACTCCATTGCGGTTGGCATCATGGAGTATGCGTAACTGGTAATCTCCGGGAGTAAAGAGCGACTGGCTAAAAACTTCCGCGGTGAGAGAGTGTGAACTTAACACCTGGCCATTCTGTACAAATTGTAAAACCGGGTTTACAGAAAGGTCAAGATTACGAAACCGCAAGGTAAGCGGTCCATAATCCGCTGATGTTTTGGTGGTAAAACTTATCGTATCTGCTTTGAGTAATTCCAGGCCAAGCGTATCTGTAGCGAAATCTTTTTCAAGTATCAGGTGATAAAGCATTCCCTCGGCCCAGGTATGATTTAAGGCCACCAGTTTTTTTGAGGAATCGATGGACCACGTATGGGTTTCAATGGGTGTAAATAGTGTATCGGATGCAAACCTCACCTTACTTGAATCAAACCTCCTTAAAGGAGTCTCGAACGTAAACCGGAAGGGTTTGAGCAGGTCATGTGAATTATCAGGATTAACGCTTGTGGTGTAACGTAATCTTTTTTCTCCCGTTGATGTGGCTCCTGCGGCTGTAGTTGAAGCAGGTTTTGTTTCAGAATATGCGTACAATGTAAGTGGGCTGGTAGAGTCGCTCACCATGATCCCGGAGTCAGCAAAGGCAAAAGGCACCGTTTTATTAAGGTACCTGTAACTTCTCGATTCATCTTTTAAAGCATATACGTAAAAACTATCTGCAGGCAGGTTCCTGAATGTGAAATTACCGGCGGCATTTAGCCTGGTAACGTATCTCGGTTTTTCATTGATCAGCGCAGAATCGCGATTGGTAGTATGCAACATTACAATTAACGTGGTATCCAGCTCACCCGTTTCTGCCATGATCACTTTTCCTGAAAAGGTGAGGGAATCCAGCGTCGGCCCCGTAGAAAATATATAGGTAAAATTATGCAGGGGATTATTTTCATTCACATCCACGATGGCATTGCCAAAATTGATGGAGTAAGTAGTATTTGCTTCGAGGGAATCGCGGAGGCGGATGGTGACGGTATTCAACCTTGACCTGATGTCTGGTTGCATTTTCGGAACGGGAGATACCATCACGTTAGTAAAAGCATTGTCAAGCTTTACAAACTCATCAAATGTGAGCGTTATCCTGTTCCCTTTAAATCCTACTGTTGAATCAACAGGCGTGGATTCGAGGAGATTTGGAGGCAGGGTATCACGTGGGCCACCTTCCGGAGGCACTATATTGGCACAACCTATTGTGAGCATACCAAGCCTGAGGAGGCAAACTAAAAAAAGAATATAAAGGATGGTACCTTTCATGTTACTACTCAATCCACATTAAGGGTGCAAACATACTCCGTTTCTTCTAGAAGGAAATTGCACCTCTCCTAATAATCCCTTAAATCAGGGTGTGTAACCTCAGGTTCGTCTTCATCTTCAGGTTCATGCAGAGCGATGGCAAGATTATTCGTCTTTACGAAATTGCACCAGTGGCAATCTTCCCTGCCACAACCGGTGTAGAATTCCCGGGATTGTATCTTTTTCCAGGTGTCCGTTATCTGGTGGAGAACAGTAGCAGTATCTTCTTCTTTGATCACTACTTTCTCTCTCCTGTAAATCTTTTTCTTGTCGGGTTCGATGAAATCAAATTCTGTACTCACCACTTTCCAATCCTTCTGTTCGTAATTATCTACAAGAATCTTGTAAAACACTGCCTGCCTCCAGTAGTCACCGCCAAGTGGAACCTTTTCAGAGGGGCCTTTTAATTTGGCTAATGCTTTTTCAGGATCACCGGTTTTATAGTCGACCACATTTACAGATTTACCATCAAATTCAAGTTTGTCAAGTTTTCCTTTCAATGGAACGCCTTTCACCACTACATTACGAATATTTCTTTCAACGGCCACGATCTTATTAAACGTCAGGATGTATTTGTCATAATAATTGCCCAATACCTCGTGCCCGTGTTCAAGCCTTCTGGCGAATTGCTCCCTGGTAAAGCTCTCCCTGTGCCTGTGCATATACCATTCAAAATCGTTGAGGAATTCAGTTTTTGGCGGGAATTCGGTTTTTCCCCCACGCTCTGCAGATCCCATCATCTTATAGAACAACTGTTCCAGTGCATAATGCACGGCGGAGCCAAATTCTGTTGCCTCGTTTTTGGGGGATGGTATCCTGATCAGGTTCCTGAAATAAAATTCGAGGGGGCAATTAAGATAGTTGTTGAGCGCCGTCACATTCATCACGAACTTATCGAGAAGTCTATCCACGAAATCGGCCTCCATCTTTTCAATTTCAGGCATAGCGCCAATCGCAAAATGGAGTGATTGAAATTCAGCAACCACCTCTTCTCCCAGGATTACTTTTTGAACGGGGATCTCATATTTATCCTGGATCTCAGCAATGAACATCGAGGGTTCAAGTTCTTTACCATCCGTTCTAAACCGGCTGTAGGAAATGTTAAGGTATTGTTCGGCACGCGTTAATGCTACATAAAACAAGCGTCGAAGCTCTTCCTCTTCCTTTTGTTTTGGTAGGGAAGTAAAAAGGTTATCGGGAAAAGTATAACCTCCCCCCGGCTTTCTTTTCTTTTCCCAGGAATTGGTATTAACACCGGCAACAAAAACATATTCAAATTCGAGACCTTTCGAACCATGGGTTGTGAGAAGGTTCACTCCTTTGTCAGTACCACTGATCTGTACAAGTGGAAGAGAAAGATCTTCCTTTTCCATCAACTCGATTATGCTCACGAGCTCTTCTAATCCCATGTAAGGGTTGCGCCTCGTTTCTTCCCTGATGAACTCAAATAATCCGGTAAGCACCTGCATTAGCCATATCTTGTCAGGTTGCTGTATAATGTATCCGATCACATTTCCTTCCCTGATGATATTTTCAAATAGGTTTTGAAGGGTTATGTTTGGTACATCAGCCAGCCATTTCTCGAGTAGCTCACATGCTTTTTTGAGACCGGCATGTGGTCCTGTCGAAAACAGGTCGCGCGGAACTTCTTTTGATTTTTCACATAAATGCTGGCGCAATGAAGTTTTGTCGCCGGCGGAGCGCCTGTTGGCGGCTTCTATGCTTAAGCGTGCCACTTCGATTGCAGGAATGCGGAACCAGTCATAATGCAGCAGTTCGAAAAGCATTTCATCACCTCCATATGGGGAATCGTGTTCGGCAGCCAGGTATTTAAGGATCATAATGATCTTCCGGGCCAGTGGAATACAGAGAATATTCTGACTGCGCTTGCTATAGACGGGAATGTTTCGGAGTTTGAAATATTGTGACAATTCATCTCCATATTTGTTTTCCTTATATAGCACGCTTATTCTTCCCGGAGCAACGCCTTGCGCAAGAAGCTTTTCCACTTCAATCGTAATGTCGATCATTTCATGGCGTTGTGATTCGTATTCTTTTATGGCTGGAGTGTGGGTGAGGTGTCTGATCTTTTCATTTGCGGAGATCAGTTCTTTTGTCAAACCCTGCAATCGTTTTACCAGTCGTTCTTCATTGCGATTGATAAGTATTTTTGAAACATCGAGGATGGGTTGCGTAGAGCGGTAGTTGTTAGTGAGAACAACCGTTAAAAGATCGTCTTTGTAACTTTCTGCAAATAGTTGCATATTCTCGACGCTGGCCCCCTGGAATCTATATATACTTTGGTCATCATCACCCACAACAAATACGTTGGGAGATTCCCAATAATTGATGAGCAACTGCACCAAACGGTTTTGGGTGCCACTCGTGTCCTGGTATTCATCTACCAGAATATATTGGTATTGTTCCTGGTAGCGGGCGAGTAACGACTTGTTTTCTTCGAAAGAACGAATCACCCAATTGATCATATCGTCAAAGTCATACCTGTTCTTCTTTCGCATCATTTCCTGAAAGCGATCGAATTCATTTACTGCAGCCCGCAGCTTCCCCATTTTTTCGATTTCTGCTTCCAACTTATCCTTTTTAACGTCACCTGCTTTGTATTCTCCCTGCTTCCGTTTATAAATATATTCCTCCCGGGCCGGTAACGAGGCTATGTAATCATCAATGCATTGGCTGATATACGGAGGGGTCCACCCTTCCTTTTTCATTGTGCTGAATAGCGAGTGGAGATTATTGATCTCGAAGTATACATCACCTCTATAGCGCTTCAGCGGATGATTCTTGGGAAAGGCGTCAATCAATTGTTTGAGGAGTTCGATACGTTCGAGTTCTGATATCGGATCCAGTTTGGTTTTTTCAAAGAGACTTAGGTTTTCCTGTATTACATCATTACAAAACGCGTGAAAGGTGTAGATGCCTACCTTATACGCATCCGGACCAATAAAGTCCAGCAACCTTTTTCTCATGGCAATCACGCCGGCATCTGTGTACGTGAGGCAAAGAATATTATTTGGATTGGAATCAGTCTCCAATAAAATTTTACCGATTCTTGCGGCCAATATCTGCGTCTTCCCGGTACCCGGACCTGCAATCACCATCACCGGCCCTTCGATATGATCAACGGCTCTTCGCTGTTCTGCATTCAGCCTTTCATAGTCGGCCAAAAATTTTTTTTCGAGTCGTTCTTTATTAAAACTCATACGGTTCGACGGTGCATGTTGTAAAAAATTTATTTCCTCAATCCTGCGCGCCTTTTTAATTCTTCAATGGGCATGGTGATCATTCGTCCCACTGCTTTACCTTTCCCCACTGCTTTACCATCCCTGTAGGTAATGAATTTCATGGTGCTGGCATCACGGGGAACAGTTATGGGCTCTTTATATTTCGGGTAAAATTCATCCGGGAATGAATTATCGAAACTATAATGGATGTCAAGGCCTTCAACCTCCGTACTTAATTTCACAACGGGCAGGGTATCCTTTTTACTCACTTCGATGATGGGATCATACATGGCTCTTGAATATTTAATCTTAGCTACATCAAATCTCCCGAAGTGTTTTTCTACCCGTTCCACGAAACCATTCCAATCTTTCTTTTCTTTTGGTGACCATAAACATTCAGCAATGGCAAAGGCGCGTGGCCACAGCATGTACTGCATATGTCTTGTGTTATATATCTGCTCTGTCCACAGGTTTGCCTGGCCTCCTTTTATCCATTTTGCGTCCACGCTGTCAGGCAGAGGATCAAACTGGTAGGTCTTTTTCAGCCTTAGAGATGCATATACGGGAGGTTCAATGATCCTGTCAGCCTGCATATAATCCAGGTAAGCAAAGTCATTAGGACTCATAACCACTTCATGTCCCATTTTTGCGGAGCGGATGCCGCCTCTCATGCCTCTCCAGCTCATGACGGCGGCATTTGGTGCCAGGCCTCCATCCAGGATTTCATCCCAGCCTATCATTTTCTTTCCTTTGGAATTGATGATCTTTTCGACTCTTTTTACAAAATAGCTTTGCACTTCATCGAGGTTGCGTAGTCCTTCTTTTTTCATCAGGGCTTTGATTTGCGGGGATTTCTCCCAGAAATTTCTGGCTGTTTCATCACCTCCCATGTGGATGTAGCCAAAAGGAAAGAGTTGGGCCACTTCTGTGAAGACCTTATCCAGAAACTCGTATACTTTTTCATTAGCAGGACAAAGGGTGTTATCAAGTGTGCCGTAAAAATGTCCGCCTGGTGGCCAGATCATGAAAGTTATCAAGTGTGCCGTAAAAATGTCCGCCTGGTGGCCAGATCATGAAACGTTCACCTGAGTTCACGCGGTATTCACCTGGCGTACAGGAAAGTTCAGGGTATGATGCCACGGCAGCGAGGCTATGTCCCGGCACATCGATTTCAGGAAGTATATTGATGAAGCGATCTGACGCATAGCGAACCAGCTCTTTGATATCCTCATGCGTATAAAAACCTCCGTAGTTTTTAGGTTCATCAGGAGAGGGGGGAGTAAAAGTGCCGAAGGTTCCGGTTTTCTCCACTCTCCAGGCACCTACTTCAGTAAGCTTTGGAAGTGATTTTATTTGCAATCTCCAGCCCTGGTCATCTGACAGGTGCAGGTGCAACATGTTGAACTTATACCTCGCCATGTTGTCGATAAAATCCTTCACCTCGTCAACGGTGAAGAAATGCCTTGTAACATCAAGCATGAGTCCTCTCCATTCAAAACGTGGATGATCTTCAATGGTCACTGTGGGTATCACCCATTCCCGTGAGACTGCCGTTGCGCTCATGATTTCTTTGGGGAGTAATTGATAGAGGGTTTGTATCCCGTAAAAAATTCCTGCAGGTGTGGAGGCTGTAAGATGCGCCTGGTCATTTGAAACAGCCAGTTTATAGCCTTCGTGAGGTATTCCTTTTTCCAGTGAAATGAATATTGAGTTGGAAGTAGCATTGAAGCCTTCATTGACTGTAACATCAAGTCCTGTCACGGTTTTTATTCGTTCTGCTAATTGGTTTGCCAATCTTTTTACTTCATCATTTTTGGGCGCGATGATATTTAATCCTGAGAGAATAGTGAAGCCGCCGTCTGCCTGTTTTAATGAAACGGGTTGGGGGATAAGGGCAAAATCAGGAGTGGAGGTATTTTCCGCCGTCTGACTGCATGCGGATAGGGAAAAACATACCCATAAATAGGGAATTATGAAGAACTTTCTCATGACACAAGTTACTGAAAAATTGATGTATAGAATGGAGGTTATGTGTATAATGGGTTCGTCATTTTTAATGTTGCGGATGTTGATGGTGCGGCGAAAAAGTAAATATTAAACGTTGTGCATGTTCTGGAGTAATTGGAAGAATGCGGAAATTTCCAAGGGAAAAAAAACGCCATAATTCGTTTTTTTCTCATGGTTCTGGTTTCTTGCCGGGAGATATTTGTGTTTTGATCGATCAGCTGAAGCTTCAAATGTTGAGAGAGAAAAGTTAGCCGAACAACCGGTAACCGGAGAGAGGGAGGGTAGACTGAAAAAAAATGACGCTGAAAGCGTCCTGGACGGTCATTGCCTGGGAGAAAAAAACGGAAGGTTGGAAGGCGGGGGAGGGAGGGCCCCGCATGGGGGAAGGAAGCTAACAGCCCTGAGCAACAAGCCCGGCATTAAACAACCTGTAGCAGCAAACCCGTAACAGTATCCCGAATAACCAACCCCGAGCAGTAAGCCCAAATTAACAAGCCGGCAGCATTAAGCCCGAGCACCCAGAGACAGCGAGCCCGAAGTAACCAGCCCGTGGCAGTAAGCCCGTAACAGCAACCCGGCAGCATTAAGCCCGAGCACCCAGAGACAGCGAGCCCGAAGTAACCAGCCCGGAACAATTAGCCCGTAATAGCAAGCCGGCAGCATTAAGCCCGAGCAACCAGAGCAGCGAGCCCCAAAGGAAGCAGCCCGAAACAATTAGCCCGTAACAGCAAGCCGGCAGCATGAGCAGCGAGCCCGAAGTAACCAGCCCGGGGCAGTAGGCCCGTAACAGCAACCCGGCAGCATTAAGCCCGAGCACCCAGAGCAGCGAGCCCCAAAGGAAGCAGCCCGGGACAATTAGCCCGTAACAGCAAGCCGGCAGCATGAGCAGCGAGCCCGCAACAGAAAGCCCGCAGCAAACCCGGACCAATAGCCCCCGGCAGCTCACATCGGTAATTCCCATGCAATAAGCCCACAGCAATATGCCGAGTGGAGGCAATGATGAGGAGCAACGCTCTAACCAAAAATCCTTTAATAATGGAGCGTATAACCAAGAGCGTTAAGCCCTGAGCAACATGGCAGGGCCACCCTAGAGTTAAGGTAACACCCGCAGAAAATATCCATTCTCAATCATCTAATCATAACTAATCACCAAAACAGCTTGCAGACCTCCTTCTTCCTAACCAGTAGCTAACCATAAAATTTTCCTCCATCAACCAGGTGATTAAAATGGTTTAATACAGGATTTTAATATAAACCTCCTACCCATTCTTCCACAAAAAAAGGTTGACAAGCGTATTGCTCATCAACCAACGGTGCACTAATCAGAAATAATCTATGAATAAATGTTCCCAATTATATTAATCCGCCTGTCCATCTGAATCAGACCCCGTCACACTATTCTTGGTATGTAATTGCCCGGTTTCCCTGCTTCTTCCACTATTAATCGTATTTCCGCTGTTAATCGCACCCGTGTTGCGGTTGTTATTTGTCTCATCAGTATTTTTTTGCATAGGTTGTGACCTTGCTACATGGGTATCCGGAGCCGGATGCGTGTCTTTATTTTTTTTATCTGTTGCCATAAGTTTGTTTAGGGAAATGGGGGAAAAATTGTGCCAATCATTTAGTTCGTCGAGGGTCCGTTTGCCATGTTCGTTGTCCGCATGACTTTGAATTAAACCCTGTATATAAGATCCAAACCACGTAGCCACGAGCGTTGACCAACGAACAGTGAAAAAATATTTTGAGACTGCCATAGGGTTGACACTGGCCCGGTTTTACTTTGTCATATAAAACAAAAAAATATGACAACTGCAACATCCACAGCAATTCCGCACGTAACACTTTCACCCGATCAGCTTCTCGAGCATTGGCAGGGGCACCGGGCGTTGACAAGAAAGATGATCGAGGCCTTCCCGGAAGACAAACTTTTCACTTATTCCATTGCAGGAATGCGACCATTCTCAGAACTTGTACTTGAATTTTTGGGAATGGCAGTCCCAGGATTGAAGGGTGTCATCACCCGCGAATGGAGTAAACTTGAAGATTTCGGACCTGATTCTAAGCCAAAAACCAAGAAAGAATTGCTTGATCGTTGGGACGAAACCACCAGGCAAATTAATGAACTCTGGCCCCAAATTCCGGTGGGCAGATTCCAGGAAGTGGACCTCGCCTTTGGTCAATGGGAAGGCCCGGTATATTTCACGGTATTTTATTTTATTGATAACGAGATCCATCACCGCGGACAGGCTTATGTTTATTTAAGGTCATTGGGCATTGAGCCGCCATTTTTTTGGGAAAGAAATTAATTTTTTTTGACAACTGCAGGTATAAAAGTTTTCCGTTTTCTGTTTTACCCGGCGCAGGCAGGGAAAACAGAAAACGGAAAACTGTTTAGAGGGAGAACCTTACCTTTGCGTCCCTCAAGCAAAGTTTTTATGAAATTCTATAATCTCCTGATAAAATACCGTCTTTGGATTGGTCTCGTAATGATTGCCATTGGTGTGTATGTCAATTTTGTAGGTAGTTTTTGGCCGGCATTTCCCCTGTACCTGGTAGGCTTGATCCTGGTACTGGGTCATTTTTTCTTTGGACCCTTGCGACTCATCCAGGAGTATATGGAGAATGGAGACATGGATGGGGCTGAGAAAGTGCTGAATTCGATTCAGTTCCCCAATTTATTATATAAACCCATTCGCTCAGTTTATTATACCCTCAGGGGAAACATTGCGATGATGAAGCAGGACTTTGATGGCGCTGAAAAGATGATGAAGAAAGGACTTGACCTGGGCATGCCAATGAAAGAAGCAGAAGGAGCTTCGATGTTACAAATGGGTATGCTTGCCATGCAAAAAAATGACCTGAAACAGGCAGAAAGCTACATAAGGGGAGCCATCCGCAAAGGACTTCCCGACAAAGAAAACGAAGCGGCCGCCTACCTTCAAATGTGCAGCATCATGATGAATAAACGCGAGTTTCGCGCCGCCAAAGATTTTTTCAGAAAAGCAAAGGCCCTCAAGCCTTCCACTCCGCAGATCGTAGATCAAATCAAACAGATCGAGAAGTATATTTCAAGAATGCCGGGGTAGTAGTTTCTCGGGCTGAATCAGGGGGTATATGAAAAACTGACCAGTGACGAGCTGAGGAGGAATCGGTATTTGGGAATTTAGTGGAAGACCATGAGGCTAAGAAAACCTACCAATTGATGGTCTTAATCATATCTGATTAAATCGCCTCTGACAACTGACAACCGGCAACCAAATCTGACGTCCTACCTGGCGTCAATTGGAATATCCACATGAAACACTGATCCTTTCCCTTCTTCGCTTTCCGCCCATATTCTTCCATTATGTCCGGCGATAATTTCCTGGGAAATAAACAGCCCAAGTCCCATTCCTTCTACCTGGCTGCTTGATTTTGAGACACGGTAAAACCTGTTGAATATACGGTGAAGGTTTTGCGGAGCAATCCCCATTCCCTCATCCTGGAAACTGATCCTCACCTGGTCTCCAAAGCGCATGCCCGAGATGGTGATCTTCGTTCCCCTATTGGAATATTTGATTGCATTCGTGAGCAGGTTCGTCAACACTTGCAACACTTTAGGCCCATCAATGATCAACTGAATGTCATCTGATGGGATATCCGTTACAATCGTATGGGATATTCCTATTTGAGCCGTACTCTCAATAGTTTCTTTGATAAGCGCCTGCAAATTGACCGGAGTAAAATTAAGATCAAGTTTGCCGGCATTTATTTTAGAAATATCAAGCAGGTCAGAAATGATGGCAAAAAGCCTCTTCACCTGCTTATGCATTTTGGGAATGAGATCTGCAACCAGCTCCGGCTTTTGCTCTACCAGCTGCAGGTAACCATTCATGGATGTAAGTGGAGTTTTTAGTTCATGGCTGGCGAAACTGATAAATTCGTCCTTCTTGTCATTTAGTTGCCGAACCTCCTCATACAATTTTGCATTATCCAGTGCAATTGCTGCCTGCGATGCAATGGCTACAACTAATGATTCATGTTCTTCTGTAAATATGCCTGGTTTAGGATGCCCGAAAAATAACCCGCCAATAATTGATCCGCTTGATGAAACTACAGGTACTGCCATATAGCTGGTAACTCTGTTCGTACCTTCAGTCAACCCATAAAAAAGACCCTCTTTGTCAAAAGCAGGATCTTTCGAAACATCTGCTACGCGGACGGTTTTTTGATCTTTAAATGAAATCTCTAACAGCTCCTTGTTCCTTGGTGATGGCAAGGCGTCGAATGTTTGTCTCGTTAATCCCGAAATAGTATAAATAAGCGAAGATTCGCCGGTTGGCGAGACTTTTTCAAATAGAAATACCCCAAAGGCTGCACTTGACAGTTGCGTGGTTGTATCAGTTACTTTCTGAAGAATGGCTTTTATCTCCAGGTGCGCGGAAATGGTTTTTCCAATTGCATTGATAAGCTTTAGCTGCTCGTTGTACCGCCTAATTGTTTCCTCCGCTTCCTTTTGCCTGGTAATGTCCCTCGCTATCTTTGAAGCGCCAATAATAACACCTTCTTCATTCTTTACAGGGGAAACTGTGAGTGAGATGTTCAGGAATCTTCCATCTTTTGTAACGCGAATAGTTTCATAGTGTTCAATCCTGTTTCCTGCTTTAAGGCTCGAAATGATCATGTCTTCTTCAGGCAACCGATCCTGTGGTATTAAGATAGAAACATGTTTTCCTTTTACCTCCGCTTCTTTATAGCCAAACATTCTTTCTGCCGCTTTATTCCAGCTCATAATGATCCCGTTGAGGTTCTTGCTTATAATAGCATCCTCTGACGAATCAATAATGGCGGCCAACATAGAATTCCGTTCCTGGAAATCATCATTTCTCATCAGCCGATATTCTTTAGCGAGGCGGGAAAAATTGGGTTTATGGAAAGCTGGCCAACAAAAATAAGCGAGTTAAGCAGGAAAAAAACCAGCGGATGGTAAAAAAGGCTGAACTTTGGAGTGAGACAATAAGCGAAATTACTTAATATGAATTTGCTGTGATGCCAAAGGTCCTTGTAATTGACGATGATGTGGATATTCTGGATATGGTGAAGACCGTGCTCGCCAGCTATGATATGAAAGTGGATTGTGCCAATGAGGGATCCAAGTTGTGGGCAATGGTAGCAAAGCACGAGCCTGATGTGATTCTGATGGATATCTATCTCGGTGATTCAGACGGCCGGGAACTTTGCCAGCATTTAAAACGCTCTGACAAATTCAGCCATATACCCGTCATCCTTTATTCTGCAGGCAATATCTCCCCCCATTCAATCAACGAATCCCTCGCTGATGATTTCATCGTGAAGCCGTTTGATATCGGGGTGTTGGCGGGGAAAATAAATGCGATGGTTGCCTAGTGGATGATCGTTGCTCAACGATCGTTATCGATGCTGGATGA
>Ga0196972_1000109_pt1 | contig 68371 bp, 68 predicted proteins | sample S1v_2013CmetaG_FD_148618 | JGI IMG/M metagenome (GOLD analysis project Ga0196972, IMG submission 148618) | Soil microbial communities from Anza Borrego desert, Southern California, United States - S1+v_20-13C | ecosystem: Environmental > Terrestrial > Soil > Desert | place: USA: California...
TACCCGGTCCGCATGCGCCAGGGCCGGCGCCAAGTGATCCAAATATTCCTCAAAATCATCCGCCTTCATCCCATTGCTCCCATACTCCAATGCGCAATAAGACGCCTAACCTTGACGACAAATCCACACCCTGCCCAACTGGATGTACAGCAATGCATTCGTGCAACCCGTGCACGCCCGCGCCCCTATTCGCTTTCAAGACTAATGACGCAGTAGTATTAGGGCGGGTTTCGCTCCGCTCTATCCACTCTACAAAGTCGTCCGAACAAGCACGGTAAACGGGAACAGGCCGCAATCATTCAATTGCGGCCTGTTCTTTTTTTCCTGCAGGGATAGGTCCAAGACCGCTTATCTCCCGGCCTGTTTACTGATTACCGGGCTCATGCCCGGGCAGGCTTATGCCAGGCGCCAAGCGCTTCGCTTCGTCCCACCATTCGTCGCGCATGCGCGCCCGAGCCGCCAATTCTGTCGCTAGTTGACGCGTTTCGATTACATGCATCTCAAGGGGAGGAGCGTTTTCATCGATGGCCTCGGCCCTTTCGGCGGTATGTGACGCGCTCAGTTCGTTGCAGGCATTGAACTGCTGGACCGCAATGCGATTCAGGGCGCTCGTCGTGTCGTTGATCCTGCCGCCAAAATACTCATACAGCCGATCCATGTCGCTCGCTGGTGTGAAGCTAAGTTGTGAAAGCGCCATTACGGCAAACTGCCAGGCGGTCCTATTTATCTGTGTCAAATCGGCGCTAGTGTTGTTCGTCAAATGCTTTCCAAGCTCGATTGCACTGCGTTCCTGTTCTTCCGTGATGAACGGGATACGCGCCTCCAGTATGGTTTTGATTGCATCCGTGAGATGGGCCGCAATCGCCTCTTCCGGGGCGGAGGCATCGAATGCCTTCCATAATGGGTCCAGATTGGGCTCTGACGGGCCTCCGATAGGTCCTGGCATGGCGAAGGGAATCCCTGTTCAAGTAATCAAAATGCACAGGTTCGGCATGAAGGAAAACGCAATCCCGCGCACGTCCCCTATCTGTGACAGAAAACACAGTCCGGTTCCATTGATCATTTCAATGATTCGAGGGAGGGTGAGCCCACGCATGGGGCTGTCAGGGATCTTTTGGACACCCTAACCTGACCCGCAATCCGCTCCAGGAAGAAAGCCTCAGCCGCGGCGGATCTGCTCCTGCACAAATTTAAAGGTGGCGTCCCAATCGTTTACGATGCGCTCGCATTCCACGGCTGTCCGTATTGCGTACTCTGCACTGCGTACGCGCACATCGGGATCGTTGGTCTCAAAAACACTATCCTCGACATACCGGTCAACTCTCTCTGCCCAACCGTCTTTCTCCTGTTGCAATTGCCCGAGAACTGCGATGGAGAGATCGCTGGTCGAAGTCTTTTGGGCCTCATCAACCGGATTGTTTGTGTATATGGCAGGATAGGTAATCTTGCCAAGAAATTCCATTGCGCCCTCGAACAGCGTGGAAAGAGTCTCGCCTTCGCACTCTTGAAAGTACCTGCCAAATCTGTGAGCGGACGCCTCATTCCCTTCAAGACCACGTTTAAAGAGATCAGGATTCTGCAAGTATCTGCCCAAGTCGTAGGCTGCGTCTTCATGCTCCTTGAAGCAGCGGTCGAAGAGCGTCGAATTCAGCAGGGCAGATAGTGCCTTCTGCATACCCGTGCGTGCTTCCTGCTGAAGTTTCTGAACCCTTATTTGTCCACGCAATGCCGCTGCCTTTCCGGCACCGCCTGCTGCAAGCGACGAGGCCCTGCCTTCGCCCGGCGCTATTGCTCTTTCGGGTTCCCGAGGCAGAGGAGGGATGTCAGGCCGAGGGGGATCACCGCCAGACGGAGAGTGAGGTCCGATACGTGTCATACGGTTACATTCTTTAAAAACGTCAAGTCCGACGTGATTCGCTGGTGTTCGCGGGTCGCAGAACAACATCTCGCATAAGTGGTATCAGCGGCGATTGAGTTCCATTGACGTCATGCCCCTGCAGACAAGATCGGGGCGTGGCCAAAGTCTATGGTCAAGGAGGCCGTCACCTTCGTCAGGGAGATGTGCAGGCGTGTCGACCTGCCTTGTGGGATCGCCGCCGGTTAATGCTATTGCGCTTGCGATTCCTTGCGTAGTTTCGCCCGCACGATTTGCTCCAGCTCGCGAGAGGTAATCGTCGCGGCGCATCCAACGGCACCACTGGAGCTGCCCTGCGCCCCTAGTACATTCTCGGGTACGCCGCATACCTCCGCGGCAACATGGACAGGGGCTTGCACAGTCAACGGAAGCAGGCTTGCCTCTGCATCAATGTTTTGCCCGATCTGATTCACGACCGCCTTGATGTCAACGATGATTACCGGCTCTTGCGCGTATGCGGGTACAACTGCAGCAACCGAAAAAGCAATCGTGCCGTATAGAAGCACCTTCCAAACGGCTGTCTTTGATTCCATCATGCGTCTCCTCCTGAGAGAGCCTCGACGAGGCCGATCAGCCTGGACGCACCGATAGTGCTATGTGGTGGCAGTAATCCCACGGCTCTCTCCCGAGACTGACCTGCCAATTTCAGTATCGTGTTGCCGAACCAATATCGATATGTTTGTTACGTCGATTTACACAAACAGCCGGCTGGCCATATCGGACGCGGGCAACATCAGTAACGCCCCCCTGTGAAACTGCGGATCGTTGTCATTCCCGCTCTCGGCTCTCTGCCGATTTCTTCATGATGGCTGCGACATCCTCCCGTGCGTCGAACAGGATGCGGCCTTCCTTGTAAAGCAGCCCGCCTATATGCAGGAGTGTGTTAAAAGTTTCCTTGGACAATCGCCCTTGTGACTCTGCCAGCAGTTGCGCCAGTTCGAGAATGATTGCATTCGAGACTGGCAATTGCGGCGGCATGCTATCGGCTTGTGACTGGAACATATCAAGTACTTCGTCCTGCGTCATATGGTCCCCGCATGTAAATTTTCAGTGTACGCCCATAACCGAGGGGAGCATATCCATTCACCGGCATTGCTTGTGAGAGCGAGTTTTTCTTGAAGCCGCTCCGGCTGTTCCATTACAGCAAGAGAGGACAGGTCGCGATTATCAAATGTGATCGCCCCCTTTTCGGGTGGCCTGCCCGGTTCGAAGATTGCACTCCCGTCCCATCATCGCTCAACCGCAAGAAGCATCTCCCCCAAGCCGGTATGATGTTTCTTCCATCACCACTGTCCAGTCCTGCCTACCGAAAATGGATCCTGCAGCGCTCTACGAGCTGGCTTTCAACAGCCTGCCCATGGGAACCTACCTGCTCTCGCCCACGCCCGAGGCGGTCATCCTCGCTGTCAACGATGCCTTTCTCCAAGCGTCTTCCCGGAAACGCGAAGAACTCGTCGGCCAGAGCCTCTTCGCCGCATTTCCGGAGAACCCCGACGATAAAGAGGACACGGGCGTAGCGGCACTCCGCAGTTCCATTCTCCGGGTCATCGCTACCGGCAAGCCTGATCAGCTGCCTTTGCAGCGCTATCCCATCTGGATCACCACGCCGGAAGGGGAAAAACGCTACGAAGAACGATTCTGGAGCGCGCTCAACGTGCCGGTTTTCGACCGGGGCGGACAGCTCGTTTGCATCTTGCACCGCACGACCGACGTGACCGGGCAGGCCCGCGCGGAAGCGGCGGTGCGGAAAAGCGAGGCACGCTACCGGAACCTCTTCGAATCCATCGACCAAGGGTTCTGCGTCATCGAAATGCTGTACGACGGCGATGACCGTGTCTCCGATTACCGCTTCCTGGAAGTGAATCCGGCGTTCGAACTGCAGACCGGGTTGGGGAATGCCGTCGGCAAGACCATGCGCGAGCTCAGGCCGGGTCATGAGCAACACTGGTTTGACATCTATGACAGGGTGGCCCGGACGGGCGAGCCGATCCGGTTCGAGAACGAGGCGAGGCAGCTGGACCGGTGGTATGACGTGTATGCCTTTCGCGTCGAAGAGCCAGGCGCGCGCAAGGTGGCAATCCTCTTCAAGGACATCACCGACCGGATGAAGGCGGAAGAAGCCTTGCGACAGGCGGACCGGCGCAAGGACGAGTTCCTCGCCATGCTCGCGCACGAGTTGCGCAACCCGCTTGCACCCATTGCCGCCGCGGCCGACCTGCTTGCGCTGGGCCGGCTGAACGAGCCGCACGTGAAGCAGACCAGCGCCATCATCGCCCGGCAGGTCCTGCACATGACGGGCTTGATCGACGACCTGCTCGACGTGTCGCGCGTCACGCGCGGGCTGATCTCCCTGGACAAGACACGGCTGGATGCCAAGCGGATCGTTGCCGAGGCGGTTGAACAGGTCAGGCCGTTGATCGAAGCACGCGGCCACAGCCTCACCATCCACACGCCGCCTGACTCCGCCTTCGTGCTCGGCGACCAGAAGCGTCTCGTCCAGGTCAGGTGCAACCTGTTGAACAACGCCGCCAAGTACACGCCAGAAGGCGGCGAGATCGTGCTGAACGTGGAAGTCGAAGGCGATGTCGTGAAGATGGTCGTTGCCGATAACGGCATCGGCATGACGTCCGAACTGCTGGAGCGGGCGTTCGAGCTGTTCGCCCAGGCCGAGCGCGCGTCGGACCGGGCGCAAGGCGGGCTTGGCATCGGCCTCGCGCTTGTGAAGAGCCTGATGGAACTGCATGGCGGAAGCGTGACCGCTGAAAGCGCAGGCGCCGGCAAGGGAAGCAAGTTCATTGTCCGTGTGCCGCACCTGGCGGATTCTCACGATGCTTCCGACACCCAGCCCGGCTTCCCGCCGGACTACGGCCAGGCAAAAGCGCTGAAAATCATGGTGGTCGACGACAATGCCGATGCGGCGCAGATGATGTCGATCCTGGTGGAAGCGCTGGGTCATCATGTCCTGACCGAACACGGTTTCCTGGAATGCCCTGGAGCGCGCAATGCGAGAAAGGCCGGACGTCTTCCTGCTCGACATCGGCCTGCCGGAGATGGATGGCAACGAACTGGCGAAATGCCTGCGCGCCGCCCCGGAAACCGCCGGTTCGACCCTGATTGCCGTCACCGGCTACGGACAGGAGAGCGACCGCAGGAATTCGATGGAGGCCGGATTCGACTATCACCTCGTCAAGCCGGTCAGTACGGCGCAACTGGCGGGCATACTTGCGAAGGTCGGCAAGGCATGAGCGGATAGTTGGTAGAGCGGGTTTTGCTCGACTTTACGTCTCAGATGAAATCACTTGAAGCAGTGCTTGGGCGCTGGTGCTCCGGCTACCGCACCGGCGCGCAGGAATTGTGGTTCCGGCAAATCCTGCTTTCTCCAAGTGCCTGCAGATCTATGAGGTATGGCATGCCTCGGCACAGTATTTACAACCGTTGACAGCGCGATAAATTTTCTTCGCTTCGGCTACAGCGCCATGGCAGTTGATGAATTCGCCGAGGTATTGGGTAGACGGGAGGAGCGCCAGCCAGGGGCAGCCCAGTTCATGGACTTCGTGATCACCATTTGCCTGCGGAGTCCTGTTAACGTAATAGCTCCCCATCCTGTAATCCCCTTATATGCGATGTCGGGCTCGACCACACGTTTCGTTCCTCGCGTTAGACGTTGCGTTCTCCCATTGCCCGGTTGAGCACCGGGTAAGAGCGCCCGTCAAAATGCGTAGCGAGTTGCCCAAGGTTTCTTCATGAGCCATTTCCGTTTATGTTGGACCGAGGAAACGAGGAGTTCACCTTATTCCTTACCATGATTATGGGAAGTCTCCAGACTTATGTCTCTTTCTTCCTTGATCTGGAATAGGCTTTCGGTATTTACCAGTACCGGTTTTCCTCCCGGCACAGCTCGAACTCGCGGGGAACCGGTGCTTTGACTGGGAGGACGAATGTGGCGGTGATGCGCAGAGGCACCGCCATCATGGGCGGCGATCCTGATGCGCGCGAGAAGGCGCTGCAAGGCAAGGAATTGAACTTTGAGCGCAAAGACCAACACAAGATCGCTGCTTGACGCCTGAACCGAAGCGAGCGTCGCTGCAGCAATCTAAGAACGCGTCCTTACCCGCGCTTGTTACGCCGGAAGCGCTGCGCCAGCGTCAACAGGCCCATGCTGAACAGGGCGAGCTGCGATGGCTCGGGCACTTCAGCTGCGCCTACCTCGAAGACCAGGTTGTCCAGGTTCAGGATGTGGTTAGGATTGCTGCTGTCCATGATCGAAAAATGATGAATGGCTTGAGTGGTAGACAGGCCGAATGTCGTGGAAAACCTGTTCCAGCCGGCAGTCGGATTGATGGCGGTAACGGTGGCAATGATATTGTCCGCTGCATCGTAGGCAGTCAGTGTGGCATTCCAGGACGAGTTGCTACTGACACTGATACCGAATACGGGTACGGAAAAGAAGCCGATCGGGGGCGTCGAGCTGATGAAATGATTGTTGGGGTTTCCATCGAAGAAGCTATCCTGGAAAAGAGTGCCCTGAGAAAAGGTCAAGCCGACAGAGGCGTACTGGTTGCTGAGCGGACCGACATACCCGATCGGTGCATCGTCGGCAGTACCAAGTACGCCATCCGCGCCGGGCACGGTTTCAAAGGAGATCGCGACAGGGGCGGCCGCAGCAGGTGTGCAAAGCGCAGCGGTGGAGACAAGAAGAGAAATGACGAGACCGGCGAGACGGGACTGCATATAGACTCCAGGCGGAATGGTTAAAACCTCGAAACGCACTAAGTGGTTCACGAAAGGGATGCGTCTTCAAACTTCTTCTTGATGTCCACTTGTCGCCAAGGCGAGTAACAGGCAGGTCACGTCATCGACACCCGACGGAAGCAAAGCTCTCAAACGTCAGCGCCAAAAATCATCAAGACTGGTGGTGTTGATGATATGGAAATTTTCGAGGGTGAGAACTTTTTGTCTTGTCTTGTGGGGCCAAATTATTGGCCTTAAGAGATCGAGCAACTGGCCCGTGCATATTGATGGCCTGGGGGGGCGAGACTCGTCTTCAGGAATTTGAAATCGTCTCGCCCCAATGTCCTTCCAGCTGCCACGATATCGACGGCGGGTAAAACATACACGTTTCCCGCTCGGCTCTCCGCATAGACCTTACGCCGCAAAGTCCGTGGACAACGCAAGTTCCCGCCATTCGGCCAGTTCGGCCTCCACGAACCGGTGCTTCTGTTCTATCCGTTGCACGGTGTCGCTGCCCAGCGGCAGGCGGCGCGGCGGATGTGGCGCGTCAACCAGGGCCAGCAAGGCCTTCGCCAGCTTTGCGGGATCGCCCGGCTGGGCGTGGTTGGCACCGGCGGCAAAGCGTCGCATTGCACCGACCGTCTCTTCATAATCTTCAATCTCGCGTGCCGTCTTGACGAGCGAAGTGCTGTCGAGGAAATCGGTGCGGAAGAAACCCGGCTCGACCACGGTGACGCGGATGCCCAGCGGCTGTAGTTCCTGCGCCAAGGCTTCCGACAGCCCCTCGACCGCGAACTTGGTCGCGCCGTACACGCCCCAGCCGGGATAAGCCTCATAGCCGCCGACCGACGAAATATTGATGACGTGGCCCGAGCGCTGGCGGCGCATGTGCGGCAGGACCGCGCGCGTCACCGTCAGCAGCCCGAATACGTTGGTGGCGAACTGCCCTTCGACTTCCTTCGCTGTCGCTTCCTCCACCGCCCCCAGCAAGCCGTAGCCGGCATTGTTGACCAGGACGTCGATACGGCCGAAGCGGGCGATGCCTGTGGCGACGGCTTGTTGCGCGTCATCCTCGTTGGTGACGTCGAGCTTGACGGCAAGCAGTTTGGGATGGGCGCCGAAGCGGGTGCGGACCTGATCAGGGTTGCGGGCTGCCGCAATGACGGCGTCGCCTGCCGCCAGTGCTTCCTTCACAAACAGTTCGCCGAAGCCGCGTGATGCACCAGTAATGAACCATGTACGCATGACAATCTCCTTTGATGAACAGTGCGGGATGCACTGGATGACTGTCACTTTATGCAAAATGGATTCATGTGATAATGCCAAGAATTTATGAAGGCCTTGTGAATCGGATTCAATAATGAAATCGATTTCCCCGTCCGACCTGGCGATCTTCCTCTGCATCGCCCGGCACAGCAACCTGAGCCGGGCGGCGGTCGAACTCGGCCTCACGCCTTCCGCGCTGAGTCACGCCTTGCGGACAATCGAAGAGCGGCTGGGGCTGCGGCTGTTCAACCGCACCACGCGCAGCGTGGCCCTCACCGAGGCGGGCGAACGCCTGCACGCGCGGATTGCGCCGGCATTCCGCGACATCGACGATGCACTGGAAGACCTCAACCTCTTTCGCGGCAAGCCGTCGGGGAGCTTGCGCATCACGGCCGGGCGGGCGTCGGCCTACCTCGTTCTGCCGCCAGTCGTGGCGCAGTTTCTGCAGGCGTATCCGGACGTTAAGGTCGAGATCGTCGACAACGATGCGTTTGTCGATATCGTGGCGGGCGGCTTCGATGCCGGCGTGCGTCTGGGCGAAAGCGTCGAAAAGGACATGGTCGCCATTCCCATCGGCCCGCCCATGCGCTCGGTTGTGGTCGGTTCGCCGGAATTCTTCGCGCGTCATCCAAGGCCGAAGCATCCGAAGGACCTGACCGGATTGCCTTGCATACGGCATCGCTTTCCGAGCGGCGTGGTGTATCGCTGGGAGTTCCAGCGCCGCGAGGTCAAGCTGGAGACACAGGTCGACGGGCCGTTGACGCTGGGCGATGTTGGCCTGATGGTCAGCGCGGCGCTGTACGGCACCGGCTTGGCGTATGTATTCGAGGACATGGTGGCCGAGCATATCGCCGCGGGGCGGCTGGTGACGGTCCTCGATGACTGGTGTCCACGGTATCCGGGTTTTTATCTCTACTATCCGAGCCGGCGGCAGGTGCCGGCGGCGCTGAGGGCGTTCATCGAGTTTGTGCAGGCGTCGAGGGGATGACGGCCATTGCCGGAATCCTGTGCACCGGAAGCTACGCGGCCACGACAAGCAGCACGATGTCCACACGCAGCCCGCCTCCTTCCGCATTGGCTGCAACGATGGTTCCGCCATGTCCGTGGACCACACGCTGTGCAATGGCCAGCCCAAGCCCGAATCCCTTCGACTGCACGGCATTGCCGGAACCCTGGACGAACGGTTCGAAGATCGCCTCCAGTTCTTTCGCGGGGACGCCCGGCCCGTGGTCGCGGACGCTGATGCCGACAGCATTGCCCGGCGCGTGCTGCCGCACCGACACCTCAACGGGAAGCCCCGGCGGCGTGTGACGGACCGCGTTGCGGATCACATTCTCGATGGCGCTTTGCAGCAGCTCGGGCCGGCCGCGCACGAAAGCGAGGCAGTCATCCTGGAGCAGTACTTCCTTGCCTTCCGCGCGTGCCTCGAAGCGTGCGTCGTCGACGATGTCGGCGACCAGCTCGCCGATGTTCAGATCTTCCGCAGGGCCATTGGCCACTCCAGTCTCCAGGCGCGAGAGCGTGAGCAGCTCCCCGATCAGCTTGTCCATGCGCTCGCTTTCCCGTTCAATGCGCTCCAGCCAGGCGCCGGATTTTTCGGGGCGCTGGCGCGCCAGGCCGATCGCGGCCTGCAGGCGGGCGAGCGGCGATCGCAGTTCATGTGAAACATCGTGCAGCAGCCGGCGCTGCCCGTCCACCAGCACCTGCAACTGCGCGGCCATGCGGTCGAAGTCGTGGGCGAGGTTTGCCAGATCGTCGCGCCGGCCGCCGATTGCCGCACCGATGCGTGTATCGAGCTTGCCGGCGGCCACGGCATCGAACGCCGACCGCAGGTGCCGGATCGGCCTGGCGAAGTACCACGCAAGGATGCCTGCGGATGCCAGGCTTGCGAGCATCGCCAGGCTCATCTGCATGACCGGGAAGTGTGTTCCGGGGCGCGGCGGCGGTGGCGGAAGAGGAGCCCCCGGCGGCGGCATCTCTCCGAACGGCGGGGGCATGCCGCCAGGAGGCGGCGGACGATCCGGCGGCGGACGCCGCCTGCCTGCAAAGACCAGCCATTCGCTGCCGTCGGATGCCGTCAGCATGCGGATGGCACGCGTGTAGCCGTTTTGTCCGTGCATCTGGCGCGCATGCAGGACGGTCGCCGGGTCGACCGGACGGCCGAGCAGGTCTTGTCCCCGGGCATCGACGACGTAGATCTGTTCGCGATGGCTCCGCTGCAGCAGGTCGCGCAATCCGGACAAGCCCGCGGCATGCAAGGTGGCTTCGGCCGCATCCAGCAGGAAGTAGGCCGGCGGCCCGAGTTCGATCTGCGCCAGGCGCGTGGCGTGGTTGCGATCCCTGATCCAGATGCTGCCACTGATCGCCAGCACGGCGATTGCCTGTGCCAGCCAGATCGACAGGAAGAATTTCCAGAACAGGCGTCCCACACTCACTCCTTGACCACGATGTATCCCTGGCGATGCACTGTCTGTATGCAGGAGCGCCCGTCCGGCAAGGTGCCGAGCTTGTGGCGCAGGCTGCTCATGTGCACATCGATGTTACGGTCGAAGCGTGCAAGCGGCCGGCCCAGCGCCTTCTCGGACAGCTCGTTCTTGCTGACGGTCTTGCCGCTGTTGCGCAGCAGGATTTCGAGCAGGTTGAATTCGGTGCTGGTCAGCTCGACCGCTTGCCCTGCCCAGTGCATGACGCGGCGCTCCGGCCACATTTCCAGCGCGCCGGCCACCAGGTGCACGGGCGCGCTGCTGTCCCCCGTCACACTCTTTGCGCTCTTTGTCCGGCGCAGGATGGCGCGGATGCGCGCGCTCAGTTCGCGCGGCGTGCAGGGCTTGGGCACATAGTCGTCGGCACCCAGTTCGAGTCCGAGGATGCGGTCGGTGTCGTCGCCGCGCGCCGTCAGCATCAGTACCGGCAGCTGGCTTTCCTGGCGCAGGCGGCGCAATGTCTCGACACCGTTCAGGCGCGGCATCATGACATCCAGCACCACGATGTCGTGGCGGCCTGAAAGCGCAGCTGCCAATCCTTGCTGTCCGTCGTGCGCGACCTGCACGCTGAAGCCGTCCTGCTCCAGGTACTCGGTCAGTAGTTCGACCAGTTCCACATCGTCGTCGATCAGCAGCACGCGGGCCATGTCGGTACTTTCTTCCATCATGGGGTGATGATACCGGCACGGCGCGCATTCGCGCCGGCGCGAATGCTTTCTTAACGTAAATTTACTGTTTCTTAACCCGCATTAACGGGGCTTTCCCACAGACTGGTTTTCCGGAGTCAATTTTGTTAACAAGGGGGGAACCATCATGACGATAAGCGGCGTATCGGGTTGGCAGTCGGGTTTCACGCAGGTCAACCGTGTGGCAAGCACGGGGCAGGGCGGCGCATGCGAACAGGGAGGAATGAGCGGTGTCGAGGGCGGCCGGCCGCCGGGACCGCCGCCGGGCGGCGGCATGGTCAATGCCATCGTGCAGGCGCTGTCCGAGATTGGCATTACCGGAAGCACGTCGACTGCCACGACCAGTGAGACTGAGGGTACGGACACGGAAAGCACATCGTCCGCCGAGACAAGCGGGCTCGACATTGTGCAGGCTTTCGGCTCGTTCATGGAAACGCTGATGGAGACCTTGCGCGCGCAAGGCGAATCGGATTCCGCCGAGGGTTCGGAGACCAGCGGGACGACGGCGATGAGCGGGCCGGGCGGACGCCGCGGTGGTCCGGGCAACATCGAGGCGGACCTGCAAAGCCTGATCCAGTCGCTGTCTTCAGCCTCTGAATCTTCCGAATCGACGGACGGCACTTCCGAGCTCGAGGATAGTTTCCAGAACCTGCTGGCCGCGCTGGGCGCCGAGCAGACGGAATCGAGCGGCGCTGATACGCTCAACAAGTTCCTGCAGGCGTTCCAGAACAATCTGCCAGGCACCAGGGCTACGGGGAATTTCGTCAATACTTCCGCCTGATTCCCGCACATTTGAACCGGAGGCACGCGAAGCGGTTTTTGCTTCGTGTGCCTCCTGTGCTTCATGGATCGAACCGGCAGGCCTTGTTTGAAGACGGAAAAAAAGCCACATGCCATGCGGCATGTGGCAAGCCCACTGCGGGGGAGGAACCGAGGAGCTCGGAGAGACCGCTCGAAATCATGATCACCGCGGCCCGCTGCCCGGCGCTTCAGGCCGGCCGTGCTCTGCGGCTTTGCGCTGCTGCTCCAGCCTGCTGCGTTGTTCCGGCGTCAGCAGGGCAACGATCTGGCTGTCCACACGGGCACGCGTCAAAGCGATGTCTGCAGTGGCGCGGGCAAGCGTGTCCGCGGCTTTCTTCGCCTTGCTCTCGCTGAACTGGCCGGACATGGCGAGTTCAGCCAGTTCCTGCTGTGCTTTCATGCGCGTCTTTTCCAGTTCACGCAACTGCGGCGCCTGTGCATGCATGAGGGTGAATATCTTGTCGCGCTGCGTCTCGTCGAGGTGGATGCTGTGCAGATAGGGCGGCAGCCTTTCCGAGCCGCCGGGGGCCGGCATGCCATGCGGCGGGCCGGGCGGCATCGGTTGTGCGGAGACAAGGAACGGCGCGCTCAGCAGCGAGAATGCAAGCAGGCGGCACGCGAGAGTTTTACGGGGTGTCATCGAATGATTCCTTTCGAGCGGGCTTGCATGTGGTTTGCGATCACATGCAAGCCATTGTGCTGCGCATCCGCGTTAAGCGCGGTTAAGCGGGCGTAAAGTTCGGTAAATTCCGGTGCGCAGAAAAAAAACCTGCGAACCGTATGGATCGCAGGCGAGGAATTGCCCCGGGAGGGGGGGCGAGGGCTTATACCGTCACGCCGACGGTGAGCGTCGCAACGAAGCCGGCCGATACGCTGCCCGTCACCGTCGCCATCTGTAGCGAGGTGCCGTCGCTGAAGACATTGTCGGTGGCAAAGCTGATGCGCGAGAGATTGGTGACGCTGCTGCTGTAACCGGTCGCGGTGTAGGCGTCTGTCGAGACGGAGTTCGGGAAGGAAAGTTGCGAGGTCTTGATCTTGTTGCTGGAGGAAGTGGCCTTCGCCAGGCTGGGATAGACCTCGAAATGGATGTGCGGCACCCGCCCCGAATAGCAGCCCGGGAAGATCGTCGTGAAAGTCAACATGCCGGAGCTGTCGGTCTCCTGCACGCCGCGCAGGTAGTTCTCGCCGGTTAGTCCGCTGGAATACAGGGAGTAATTGCCGTTGCGGTCACAATGCCAGAGGTAGACCGCGAGGCCGGCAAGGGAGGCGCAGCTGGAGTTCGTATTGACCAGCTGGAGCTTGACGGTCAGCGGAACGCCGTCGGCCACGCCAGTCGCGCCTGCAATGCTGGCGCGGATATCGCTGCGGACGATGCCCGACAACAGCAAGGCGTTGATGGTGCTGCCGTTCAGCGTATTCGAACCGTCGGCCGGATAGGGGCCGGCGGTTTCTTCCGGAATGGTCGAGCAGCTTGCGGTTGTTGATGCCGTGCTGGCGGAAGCGGTGCTGGTGCTGGTGCCGGTTGTCGTGGACGACGAACCCGTGCTGCTGGAGGTGCCGGTCGAAGCCGTGGTGGTGGAATCGCCTCCACCGCCGCCGCAGCCAATAAGGGGAAGCGCGGCGGCGGCGCCTGAGGCAAGCCAGCGCAGCGCCTGCCGGCGGTTCGATGCGGTTTTCAGAATGGTTTCAAGGTCGTGCGCCAGGCCATGGTCGTGGGAGTGCATGTGCTGTTCCTCTCAGAGATACGAAGTTGGAATGCACTATATCGTTCGACCCCGCGCGGAACCATGCGTGAAAACGCAAAACCATGTAAAGAACTGTAAATGCGGCCGCTCTAAAGCCTGAACACACTGACCGCCCTGGCCAGAGCTTCGGCCTGCTCCTGCAGCGCCGAAGCACTTTCCGCCGCCTGCTCGACCATGCCGGCGTTCTCTTGCGTGACGGTATCCATGTCACCCAGCGCGGTATTCACATGGCGGATCCCCGCACTCTGCTCCTGGCTGGCGGAGGCGATCTCGCCGATGATGTGCTTGACCCGCTGCACGCTGTCGACGATTTCTTCCATCGTGGTGCCCGCCGTGTTGGCAAGGCCGGCACCGACGCTGACCTTTTCCACCGAATCCGTGATCAGGGCTTTGATCTCCTTTGCCGCGGAGGCAGAGCGTTGCGCGAGGTTGCGCACCTCGCCCGCCACCACCGCAAAGCCGCGCCCCTGTTCACCGGCGCGCGCCGCTTCCACCGCCGCGTTCAAGGCGAGAATGTTGGTCTGGAAAGCGATGCCGTCGATGACGCTGATGATGTCGACGATCTTGCGCGACGAGTCGTCGATGGAGCGCATGGTTTCAACCACCCGCGACACCACTTCGCCGCCCTTGACGGCGACTTCCGAGGCGGACACGGCCAGTTCATCCGCTAGACGCGCATTGTCGACGTTGCTGCCGACTGTCGTTGTCAGCTGGTCCATCGAGGCGGCGGTTTGCTCCAGCGAGCCTGCCTGGTGCTGCGTGCGCTCCGACAGCTCCTTGTTCCGCTGCACCATGTCCGTGCTGGTTTCCGTCACCACGCCGGCGGCCTGACGCACGCCCTGCACGGTGGTGCGCAGCTTGGTTGTCATGCGGGCGAGGGCGGCCATGATGCTGCTGTCGTCGCCCGCGCGCACCGCGACGTCGTGGAGGAGTTCGCCGCGTTCCACCGCTTCCGCCACGCGCTTGACGTCGGCCGGGTCGGCGCCGAGCGCCCGCGTGACATGGCGCGTGATCAGGGTGGCGACCGCAGCGCCGACCAGCAGGGCAGCTGCGCACAGGGTCAGCATCAGCCACTGGAAGCCGCGCGCGGTGTCCTGTGCATCGGTCGACTCGGTGCGGCTCATTTTTTCCTGCAGGTTGATGAACTTGTTGATACTGGCCAGCCAGTCGACAAAGGCGGGCCGGGCTTGCGCCAGCATGATCTGCCGCGCCTCGTCGTTGCGGCCGGCCAGCCGCGCGTCGATCACGCTGCGGATGAGCGGTTCGGTCCTGGCTTCGACGGCATTGATTTCATCGAAGATGCGACGTTCGTCGTCTCCGACATCCGCGCCCCGCGCGACGATTTCCTGCAGCGGCCTGGCGGAGTCCGCATAGTCCTTCGCCAGGCGTTCGATATCGGCGATGGCGGCGCGCACATCCTGTTCGGACTCCAGCAGCGTCACATCCCGCAGGCTGATCGCCCGGTCGTGCACGCTGCCGCGGAAATTGATCGCGTAGCGCTGGCGGACGCTGTGCACCTCACTGATCTTCTGCAGGCTGGTGTCAACCTCGTTGACTTCGACGACGCCGATCATGGTAAGGATCACCATCATCAGCAGAACCGCCGCGAACCCGAATCCGACGCGCGCCTTGAGCGACAAGGTCTTCTGCGACATGAGGAATGCCATTACCTTCTCCAATAATGTTCGAAGAGTAATAGTATTGCCCTATGGAAAATATCGTCTAATTGATATCTTTTATAAGACTGATAGGTGCCAGCGGCCTGGCCTTGGTCTTTGTAGGGATTCATTAACCCGATCTTGTCGTGATTTCCTGAACATGGATTAAGGAAATGCGAAGACGGCGCCGTGAAAATTGTCCTTGGGCATGGCTTAGAACCTGCCCATTCCATGATCGATTGACCAGAGAAAGTATATGAACCGTTATCTTTGTATCGCTGTAGCCGTTGGAAGCCTCGTTTCGACAAATGCATTTGCGGATGCCAAGCTGGCCTCCGCGAAGAACTGCCTGGCATGCCACTCTGTGGACAAGAAACTCGTCGGACCGGCATTCAAGGAAGTCGCCGCCAAGTATGGCAGCCAGAAGGGCGCCGAGGATGCGCTCGTACAGAAGGTGCTGAAGGGAAGCACCGGTGCGTGGGGCGGCATGCCGATGCCGGCCAATGTCGGCGTCAACGAGAAGGAAGCACACACCCTTGTGAAGTGGATCCTTCAGCAGAAGTAATCTGCCATGAGGGCTGCCGATCCGGCGGCCCTCTAGCGTCTCAACTGGACGAACTTGTCACTACCCATCCAGCAGTTGAGGATCGCTCCATCCGGCTCCCTTGCCCGGGCAGAAGACCGGCACGAAAGACAGGCCGGCCTTTGCGTCTTTCCACCTCCACTCCGGCGCGGTCAGCACAAAGCAATCGTCGCCCTTTGTTAGCTGGAACGATTTCTGGAAGTTGACCAGGTCGGCAAATACCCAGGAAGCCGTCAGCGTGGGATCGATATCCTTCTGGATCACGACACGCTTTCCGGTAAACGGCCCCATCCATGGCGGTGTCGGTGTTCTCATGATGTAGAGAAAGATGCTGCCCGAGACGAGGGCGACAAGCAGGGCCTTGATGAAGATGCGGATGTTCATGCTGAGGCGGGGTAGGCGTTGTGTTTCGGATGGAGCTTAGACTTCGAAACGGCAGTCAGTAATGCTGGTCCGCAGTCGGATTCCTTTTTGACGCCGATGGCATGCCTGGTTGCACGAGTCAGGCCGCGGCGGCATGGCGCGTGCGCTGATGCGCAGCGGCACCCATCGCATATGCCTGCACCAGAGCCGGTTTCACCTGCCGCACGAACTTCACCACATCGAGGTCACTCGCAAGGCAAGCAAGACCGACGCGCCGCTTCATCCCGCTGCCATGCTTGATCGGTCTCACCACCGCGTGCCTCAATCCCTCGCAATGCGTTTCCGGGAGCAGCGCAATGCCCACCCCCATCTCCACCAGTGCCGGCACCGCTTCTTCCCGCACCACTGATGCGCGGATATCCGGCGCGATCTTCTTGCGCGCCAGCACTTGCGCGAACAGCCGGCTCAGCGCGCACTCGGGCCGGTCGATGAAGGGGACTCCGTGCAGGTCGGCCAGTTCGAGCTGTGCCTTGAAGCGCAGCGGATGGTTGGCGGGAATGAGCGCGACGTAGTCTTCTTCCCATAACGTCTGCATCCATTCGTTGTCGCGCTTGTACTGGTCGGAAATAAGCCTCAGGTCGCAGGCTTCGCCTTCCTGCGTGAGTTTGAGCTTCATGCCCGGAACCTCGCGGTAGAGCAGGTCGATCAGCGGGGCCGCGCGGTGCACCGGCATGTCTGATTGCAGGTGTAGGTGGATTTCGCGTTGCGGCGGGGCGGTGAAGCTTTGCACGATGGCATTCGATTCGGCGAGCAGGTCTTTTGCGCGGGGGTAAAGCTTTTCGCCATCCGGCGTGGGTGTGAGGCCCTGACGCGCCCGCTCGAACAGGCGGGTGCCGAGGGTGCCTTCCAGGTTCTGGATCGCGGCGCTGATGGAGGGCTGAGCGATGTAGCAGCGCCTGGCGGCGGCAGTGATGGAGCCTTCTTCGTAGGCGGCGATGAAATACTTCAGGGCACGGAGGTCGAACATGGCGGGCCTTCCATAGAATTTTTATTCTATAAATATATTTATAAAATAATATGCCTATTCCTTTGTTCCCGCTACAGTAGGAGCAATGGCGGTTCGGTTTGCTGAATGCGAGGACGTGCGGGCTCAATCGTTACAAGGCTCGACTACCTGCCCCCGTCATTCCCGCCTTCGCGGGAATGACGGGGTAGGGGATGTAGGGCGCTGACTCATAAGTCCGCATGCGAGCGCAGTCCGAATCCCGAAGCGCTCCGAACCGCATCCCATTCCACCCAACAAGGAAAAACACCATGCTCCGACTACTCCTCGCGTTCCTGCTTTCCTCCGTCATGGCTGCGTCGCAGGCGCAGCCGGACACAACGCCGCCCACCGTCGGCTTCTCCATCGTCAAGACGGCCGGCCTGCGCGTGCGCGAAGGCTTGGTTTATTCCGGCGGCAGTTTCGGCAAGGAAGTGGAGACCGTCTTCTCCGCAGTCCTGGTCAAGCATGGCGATGAAGTCTTCCTGTTCGACACTGGCCTCGGCAGCAACATCGCGCAGCAGTACAAGCAGGACATGCCCTTGTGGAACCGGCCGTTCTTCAGGTACGAAGATCCCGTAACACCGGTGCGCGCACAGCTCGACAAGGCGGGCATCGGGCCGGTCCGCCGGATCGTCCTGAGCCACAGCCACTGGGATCACGCGAGCGGCATCGAGGATTTCCCCGAGGCGCAGGTGTGGGTGCCGGAGCAGGAGCTGGCGATCATCCGCCAGCCGGGTTCCACACTGGCCGGGCCGTGGCCCTCGCAGGTGCAGTCACCCTCGATCCAGTGGGAGACGCTGGAATTTCGCCCCGTGCCGTATGAGGGCTTTGAACAAAGCGCCGACCTGTTCAATGACGGGAAGGTGGTGCTGGTGCCGATGTTCGGGCACACGCCCGGTTCGATCGGCATGTTCGTGACCGTGGATTCGGGCAAGCGCTATTTTTTTGTCGGCGACGTGGTGTGGAATGCCGGGGCGGTGAAGAACGCCAGTCCGAAGTTCTGGCCCGCACGCGTGCAGGTCGACCGGAATGCCGAGCAGACCTTGCGGACCGTGGAGCAGATTCGTGCACTGGTCGAGCAGAAGCCGGAGATCGTGGTGGTGCCGGCGCACGATGGTGGCGTTCAGGGCGCGCTCGGCTATTTCCCGGGGTGGGTGCGGTGAACGAAAAGCAGCGCACAGCAGCCCTATGGTGTGCAACCGACAAGTGATTCTCGGCATTTTTTGATCTGGAGTAGGGCGGCGGCAAATCCGTCTCGCGATAATTCTTGACAGGTGGCAAGGGGCGTATGCGCCCCGCGCCGTCATGTCGGTCAATGAAAATCGAAGCAGACAGGAGCATGGTTCTCCGGCACCGCGATGCATGCACCTCGGCGACGGAGCGCTGCCAATCATGAAACACCTCATTTTCGCTGCGATGCTCTTGCTTGCACAGGGATGGAGCGGTCACGCCCTGGCGCACTCTGAACACGGCGTCGCAGAACCCAGGGCAGCGAAGGTACAGCCCGCTACAACGGCTCCTGCAACGCCGCCCTCGACCGGCGCGCCCGACGACGGCATCCCCGCAGATGTCCCGGCCGTGCCTGCCGTAGCCGAAGAGACAACGCAAGACGAAGCGGCGGACGAAGGCATGGAAATGCTGCACCCCGGCCTGCCCGGCGAATGGCGCATGCCGGCGATGCTCGTCATGCTCGCGATTGCAGCGTGGGCACTGTTTGCCCGCACGCCGTCGGAGACACCGGCGCCCAGCGTCAACCTCGCCGCGATGCCGGTGGTCGGCGCGCTGGTGCGCTTCCTCAACCGCAGTCCCTATCCGCTGCTGGCCGTGAAAATCGTCTCGGTCGTGGTGTTCCTGCTCGTGGTCGTTGCCGGCATCTTCGGCACCAGGCATGCGGAGCACAACCTCGCAACCGCGCTGGTATGGAACATGTGGTGGCCGCTGGTGGTGATGTCGGTGCTTTTCCTCGGCACCGCATGGTGCGCGATCTGTCCATGGAATGCCCTGTCCAACTGGCTGGTGCGGCTGCGCCTGTGGAAACGCGCCGATCCGCATCCGGGGCTCAACCGCCGGGTGCCGCGCTACCTGCAGAATGTGTGGGTGGCGCTGCTGATGTTCATGGGCCTGACCTGGCTGCAGGCAGGCGTCGGTGTGACCGGCTGGCCGTTGGCGACGGCGCTGATGGCGCTGGTTATGCTGGTGCTGTCGATCGTCTTCCTGCTGGTATTCGAGCGCAAGGCCTTCTGCCGCTACGCCTGCCCGGTGGGCCGCACGCTCGGCTACTATGCGCGTCTGGCGCCGGTGTCGGTGCGGCCGGTGGAACAGGCGGCCTGCGATTCCTGCAAGACGCTCGAGTGCTACAACGGCTCGAAGGACATCGAGCCTTGCCCGACGCACCTGGTAGTGGGGCGCTTCAGCCAGAACACCTTCTGCCTCTCCTGCGGCAACTGCATGCTGAGCTGCCCGAAACAGAACGTCACCTGGCGCCTGCGTCCGCTCGGCAGCGAGGCGAAGGACCAGGCGAGGCCGCAATGGGATGGCGCGTGGTTCATGCTGCTCCTGTTGAGCATCACCACCTTCCACGGCCTGACCATGATGGAGTTCTGGGGTGAATGGGTGGCGGCGATTGCCGGCTTCATCGGCGAAAGCGGCCGGCTGTTGTTCAGCTTCACGCTCGCGATGCTGGGCAGCTTTGCAGTGGTGGTGGCGGTGTATGGCGCAGCCATTGGACTGGCCTGTCTCGCCAATCGCCGCAAGACAGGCTTCGGCTCGCTGTTCGTGTCGTTTGCGTTCGTGTCGCTGCCGCTGGCCTTCGTGTATCACCTTGCGCACAACCTCGACCACCTGTCACGCGAGAGTGTGAACATCTTTGCCATGCTGCTCAACCCGCTTGGCATCGGACTGGCGCCGATGACGGCATCACAGAAGCATGAGCTGATGATGGATCCGCTGTTCCCCGAGAACGTGATGTTCGCGATGCAGGCCGGGTTGATGGTGCTCGGCTTCTGGCTGGCGGTACAGATCGTGCGGCATCGCAGCCGCGGCTTGCTGGCGAGTGGCACCGGAGTGAAGAGCTGGCGCTTGCTGCCGATTCTCGGTTTCATCGGTGCGGTGACGGGGATGAACCTGTGGCTGATGGCGCAGGGGATGATCATGCGGTTTTGAAGGGGGAATAGTGTATTTGAACCGCAAACCCGCATGCGAGCCGAGACTGAAATTCGTCGCATACCGATTCACCGGGAGTGGAACTGCACCTCCCGCAACGCCCCGGCCGAAAGAACTGCGTGCGATGAAAAAATGGCCGACCTGTTTACCGGACTTCCGTTTGATGGTCCTCAATGCGCGCGCGGATTGCCGGGCGGACGGAGATGTTCCGCGCCGTTCTTGAAGCGCATCCCATAGACATGGGATGCCGCATTTTCATGCCGTCCTTGTTGTGGTCAGGTTGATCCATCTCATACCGTGCCGGAGAACGTGTCCGAGAATACCCCACTAACAAAAACACGACGCGGATTGCCGGTCACATTTTTTGATACATCGATTGCGCACGGGATGAACGAGCCGGCTTGACCTGTCTGATTTTCAGGGAGAAAAACATGATCCGATAGGAGATTTCCTCATGTGTCGTCACGTCCAGCATCATTTCAATCCGATTTTCTGCATTGTTCCTCCACACGTCCTCGACGGGATCGCGAACAATGGCACGCCGAAGCAGCGGGCCGCGGCACTGCGCACCAAGTCCGCCGACAACACCTTCCGCGCCTTGCGCATGTCGCGGCAGAGTCCGCAAGGCATACCCGCGCAACCCGTGTCTCCCCGGCCACTGGCGGAGCTGAAGCCGATGCGGACGATTTATCACGCCAGGAACCAGCAGAACCTTCCCGGCGAGGTGATCCGGCTCGAAGGCGGGGAGCCAGTGGCGGGTGACGATGCCGCGAATGAAGCGTATGAAGGACTGGGTGCGACTTATACCTTCTTCGCCGATGTGTTTGGCCGCGATTCGATCGATGACGCCGGCATGCAGCTCGATGCGGTCGTGCATTTCGGCGATGACTACAACAACGCGTTCTGGAATTCCGTGCAGATGGTGTTCGGCGATGGTGACGGCGAGCTGTTCAATCGCTTCACGATTTCGCTGGATGTCATCGGCCACGAACTCGCCCATGGCGTTATCGAGGACGAGGCGCAGCTGCAATACCTCAACCAGCCCGGCGCGCTGAACGAATCCCTCGCGGATGTGTTCGGCTCGATGGTCAGGCAGTATCATCGCAAGGAGTCCGTCAAGGATGCTACCTGGCTGATCGGCGACGGACTGTTTGCCGGTAACGTGAACGGCGTCGCGCTGCGCTCCATGAAGGATCCCGGCTCGGCGTTCAATGATCCGGTATTGGGAAAGGATCCGCAGCCCAAGCACATGGACGATTTCGTGAACACCTTCTCGGATAACGGCGGGGTCCATATCAACTCCGGCATCCCCAACCACGCGTTCTACCAGGTCGCCATGGCGCTGGGCGGATACTCCTGGGAGAAAGCTGGCCGCATCTGGTATGACGCCCTGTGCGACCAGCGCGTCAGGCCGAACACCGGCTTTGTCCGTTTCGCCCGCATTACTGCCGACATCGCCGGCAGGCGCTACGGCGTGGGCAGCAAAGAGCAGCAGGCGGTACGCGCGGGCTGGGCGGCGGTCGGGATCGGCGTGCAGGCGGCGGACCTGTAAGGCGATGAATCCCATCCGGCATATCGAGTTCAGCAGCGACCCGCAAGGCGGCGCCTTCTTTCCGGGCCTGGCGAAACCGGTCGTGATTGATATGGCTGCACTCGACAGTGGCGAGGCGGCACGACTGCAGAAGCTGGCCGAGGACGTACGCTTCTTCGACCAGCCTGCGGTCGTGGGCACGCCCAGACCCGGCGCCGCGGACTATCGTTACGATGTCCTCACCGTCGACGACGGGACGAAAAGGCATACCGTCCGCGCGCTGGTGCCGATTGAAGATCCTGCGCTCAGGGATCTGTTCGACGCGGTGGGCAGGCACGTCAAGGCTATTCGTGCGGCGCAGCGCAAGGCGCAAGCCGGCGGGAAGACAGGCGAATAGCGAAGCCCCTGTGAGCCGTCTGCAGTAATTCCGCTTCGCCGGAAAGGAAAATGCCGCCCGGCCAAGGCCGGACGGCATTCGTTGCACTGCTTCCGATCGGATCGATCAGAACCGGTGACGGACACCGACGTTGAATATCTTCCCGCTCTCGCCATTCGCAAAGGCATTCACACGCACGCCGTCGTCATTCTTCGTATAACCGGCGGAGGTGTAGAAATTCGTCCGCTTGGACACGGGATGGCTGTAGCCGATCGCGAACTGGTCGGATGCGCCTTCCCCGATATCCCTGACGTCGTTGCGGATCCAGGAAGCCATGACGGAGCCTACGCCGACCGGCGCGGTTGCACCCAGAAGGTAGTTGCGGTTCTTGGCGTCGGTTGCGCCGACATCCACCTTGGTTTCGGCGAAGCCTGCGTGCGCTTTGGCTACGCCGAAGTCCCAGGTGGCGCCGATGAAGGCAGTCCTCAGGTCGGCTACGCCGGTGCCGAAGAAGCCAAAGGTGCCCGGCAGCGTGAAGGTGTTCGAATCATGGTAGGCGAACTGCACGTTGATCGGGCCGTTTGCATAGGCGAGGCCTACGCCGACCTGGCGGTTGGCGGAGTTGTCGCCGGCCACTTCACCGAAGCTGTATGCCAACTGGCCCGAGAAGCCGCCGAAATTCCCCGACGTATAGTTGAGCGTGTTGTCGGTACGCAGGAACGGGTCGATCGCGTACAGGCCCGCGCCGAATATCCGCTGCGCGTTACCGGCGAGGTTGATCTCGAACGGGTCGATCGCATTCAGCGCGTAGTACAGCGGGGTTTGCTGGCGGCCGAGTTTCACCGTGCCGAAGCCGCCACCCAGTCCGACCCATGCCTGGCGGCCGAACAGGCGGTTGCCTTGTCCCATCGTCCCCGTATCGACGTTGAAGCCGTTCTCCAGCGTGAAGAGGCCCTTGAGCCCGCCGCCGAGCTCTTCGGTGCCCCTGAAGCCGATGCGCGAGCCCGATTGCTGACCACTGTCGAGTCGCCATACATCGTCGTTGACGGTGACGTCCTTTTCATACGTGATGGCGGCATCGACGACGCCGTAGATGGTGACGTTCGTTTGTGCTGCTGCGATACCTGCATAACTGCCCAGAGTGCCCAAGGTCATGAGCGCGAGGATTGATTTTTTCATTAATTCACCCTTTTGAAATGTTCATTGGAGGACATGTCCGCTTCGGATCCGTTTCCAGTTGACCCGACCGGTTCCTGTCCACATTTGCGCAGGATCAGTTGCCATGAAATCTGGGCCGAAATGCCGCGGAAATGCCGATAAAAGCGTTGTATTTACGCGATAGTTGCGGTGCCGGGCGACAAGAAAATATCCGTCGGGCAGCGCGGAAAAATGCGCTGCACCGACGACTCCGGCATCCGCGGAGCGGCTTCATCAGGTGGGTAATTTTCTCCAATACCCGGCAAGCGGCCTTGCGTATCGTCTCTCCCGGTACTTTCTGTTTTTACCGGAGGAACGCAGCAATGAGCATGAGCATTCTTGTTTCCATGGCCGCCTTTGCCTTGGCGTCATCGATTTCGCCCGGCCCCGTCAATATCGTGGCGCTGAGTTCGGGGGCGCAATATGGATTCCGGGCAAGCATGCGCCACGTCACAGGGGCAACCATCGGGTTCACATTGCTGCTGGTCCTGACCGGACTCGGGCTGAATCAGCTGTTGACGCGGCTTCCCTTCCTGACCGGCGCGATCCAGCTCGCCGGCGTGGCTTTTCTGCTGTTCATGGCGTGGAAGCTTGCCGCAGACGACGGACGGCTCGATACGCAGGATCGAGGCAAGGGACCGTCGATGTTGTACGGCGCCACGATGCAATGGCTCAATCCAAAGGCATGGCTGGCGTCGATTGCCGGCATGGGCGCTTATGCGGCGAGCGGGGATGCTGTGCTGGTGTGGAGGTTTGCAGCGATCTACTTCGTAGTCTGCTACGTGTCGATCGCATGCTGGGCGTATGCGGGCAGCTTTCTGCGCCACTACCTGGGCAACCCGAAGGGCATGCGCATATTCAATCGCGCGATGGCCTTGTTGCTTGCGGCGAGCGCGGCTTACCTGCTGATGTGAATTAACCTCGGTATTGCCCCGGCGTCGCCGCCAGGAATTGCTTGAACACGCGCTGGAAATGCGCTTGGTCAGAGAACCCGACTTCGAGGGCGACATCGGCAATCTCGCCGCCGCCCTTGAGCAAGCTGCGCGCGACCTGCACACGCCGGTTGAGCAGGTAGGCGTGCGGCGTCATCCCGTAATGCTTCTTGAACGCGCGGATCAGGTAGGACGCCGAGATGTTGGCCGCGCTGCAGACGTCTTCCAGCTTGAGCGGGCGCGTGCAGTTGTCGCTGAGGAATTCGGCCGCGCGTTCGAGCCGGCGGTTCGCTTCGCGTTCCTGCATCGGCGCGGGGTCGAGCGATTGCTGCACCTGATCGAAGAATGCGACTGCGGCGCATTCGCGGTTCAGCGGCTCGGTATCGTCGCCGGTCAGGATGTCGTAGAAGCGGTTGAATTCGTCGTACAGCACCGGCGCCGTGCTCATGGTCGCGGCAAAGGGACGGAAGTCGGTGTTCGGACTGAAGCCCAATTCCTTCTGGAGCCCGCCGAGCCACGACCTGTCCACGTACAGCATGCGGTACGACCACGGCTCGTCGTCGATCGGGTTGCAGGCGTGCACATCGCCGGGATTCATCAGCACGAGCGTGTTATCGCCGACGCGTTCGCGGGAATCGCGGTTGACGTAGGTCGTGCGGCCGCGCGTGATGACCCCGATCGAAAACGTTTCGTGCGAATGCTTCGCATAGCAGACCTTGCGGCCGTCCCGGACCGAACGCGCTTCGATGAAGGGCAGCGCATCGTTGCGCCAGAAGCGTGGGCCGGCGGAATTCGCTGATGTCGAGGTCTTTGGGTTCGCGTGGTTCATGATCTGTGCGGCCGGGCCGGAGACGGATGCTGCCGGCCAGCCCGGACCATTGTAGCGCATGCAGGCTGCCGTGAAGATGCCGCATCGCCGCCTGCCGGCTATGCCTTGCGCACGGCTCCCCGGCCTGCCTTGCTGTGCTGCACCGGCGGTTCACCGCCGCGCAATGCATCCAGGAATCTCCCGATCTGCCTGTTCGTGTCGTCCCTCCTGTACAGGCCGCCCAGCGCCGGCAAAGGCAGTTGCAGATCGATGCGAACCTGCCGCAGCACGCCTTGCTTGATAAGCGTGTGCACGATCGAGGCAGGGGCAGGCGCGATGGCGTTGCCGGCAGCAAGAGCGGCCGGCAGCAGCGTGGTCGAATTTCCGCTGATGGTGCTTCGCTTAGGGGTGAAGCCGGTCTTGCTGCACCATGCGTCGAATACGGTTCGCGTCAGCAGTTGCGGTGAAGCGAGCATCCAGGCGTAGTCCGCGAGCGTGGACAGCGAGACCCTGCGCACGGTCGCGGCGGGGTGCGCCGGCGGGGCGACGATCACGAGCTCGTCCGCAAACAGTGGTGTGAAGTGCAGGTTGGGTTCCGGCTTGTCCGGCTCGCGCACCAGGACAACATCGAAGGAGCCGGCATGCAATCCCGCGATCAGCGCCCCGGGACCGACGATTTCGGCGAGGTCGTAGCGGTTGTTCGGATAACGAGCGATCAACCGGGCCAGCGCCGGCTCGAGGATGCCGATGATGGCAGCCTGGATGGCGCCGATCTTGAGGGTCGTGTTGCGGCCGGCGGCGACGTCCGCCAGCGATGCTGCGGCACCGCGCATGGCGTCGAGCGTCTGCCGGGCGAAGGCGGCGAGCACCTTGCCCGCGTCGGTGAAGGCGACACCGCGCGCATGGCGTTCGACGAGGCGGGTTTCGAGGAGGTTTTCCAGCTCGCGCAGCATCTGCGTGGCGGCCGGCTGGCTGATGCCGGTTTCCGTCGCGGCAGCACCGAGCGTACCTTTCAATTCCATTGCCGCGAGCAGCCGCAGATGGCGCAGGCGCAAGTGGGCGGAGGCGCGGGCATACAGGACGTCACCCGAGGGAGGAGCCGGGTTCATGGCACATAACTCCTACTTATGCAAAGTATCAAGTTTATATTGGCTGCTTATTTTCAGCGTGCCTACACTGCGATTTGGTCTCGCCACATCCCCAACGCGAAAGGAGTTTGCATGAAATACACCACGCAGCGCACCACGCAACGCACTACGACGGCCAAAGGCCTGCTCACCCTGTTCCTGATCTCTTTCCTGGAAGCCGCCGCCGCGCAGGACGCGCCCTTTGCCCGTCGCAAAGTGGTGCTGGACAACGGGCTGGAAGGCAGGCCGCTCGCCTTCGAGAGCGCCAATCCGCAAAACTTCGAGGAGATCGTGGGCAAGGCCGCTGCAGCGAAAGTGCAGCTCGACGGCCAGCTGTTCATGCCTGCCTCCGGCAAGGCGCTGGGCACCGTGATCCTCACGCCCGGCTCCGGCGGCGTGTCGCCTGCGCACCTGATGCATGCCTCGAAACTGTCCAGCGCCGGACTGGCCGTCTACGTGCTTGATCCGTTTGCCGGACGCGGGGTGAAGGACACGATCAGCAACCAGGGGCAGTTCTCAATGGCGGCGTCCGCCTATGACGTGCTGGCCGCGGCACGCATGCTGTCGCAGCAGCCGGGCATCGACCCGAATCGCATTGGCGCGATCGGTTACAGCCGGGGCGGCATCGCGGTGCTGATGGCCGCGCACAGGCAGCTGGCGCAACCGGTGCTGGGCGACCGCCTGCGCCTGCAGGCGGTGATGGCGGGCTGGCCGTGGTGCGGTTACCAGTTCGAGCGCCCGGATACGGGCAGCACCCATGTGCGCTTCATGCTGGGCGCGGTCGACAACTGGGTGTCGGTGCAGCAGTGCCAGGCGATGGTCGCGTCGACGCGCGCCGGCAATCCGAACATCTCGGTGCGCATGTTCAAGGACGCCAGCCACGGATTCGGTTACGGCAATCAGATGCAGGAATATCCGGAAGCGATCAAGGCATTCAATGCGCCGGTGGCCTACCTCAACGACAAGGGCGAGTACCTCGACATGTACACCGGCCAGGCGAGGCCGGGAATGACGGATGCAATATTCACGCGCGAGGCGGCGCCATGGTTGGCGCGCGGCGTGGTTGCCGGCTCGAAGCCGGGGCAGATGGAGGCGTTCGTGGACGATATGGTGCAGTTCTTCACATCGAAGATGTAGATTTTCTGCGGCGGGCGACGCGGATGCCCCGTGTCGCCTCCGAACCACTCCGCCGCATTCTTCCGCGCAGCTTTTTGCTTTCGCGTCTTCCACGCATAAACTGCGCCCCCTTTCCTTTCTTGTAGCGGCATCGAAGGTCTGCTTTTGAGAGTGTGTACTCACAGTGGCCGGAATGCTTGTCTTTCGTTTCCCTGCGCCCTTCGGTCGCACTCCTGCCATGGATATGGGATGCGCCGCCTGTGGCAATGCGTTTTAATCCTCTCATCTTTTGCTTTAGCGCAATATGCTGTCAGGAAAGTTTCCTACCCTCTGAATAGGGGGAGCGCGTTTCGTACTGCGCCGGCTTTTTTGCGCAAAGCACCCTTCCGGGGGAGTCACCATGAGACCGGAATCATCCGCACCACGCGACGTCGAGGATTTCCAGGATCCTGCGTCGACCGAGGCCGAGACGGCAGGCGAAGGTCCGCAGTATCTCTCGACCATGCCGGCAGCCAGTCGCGACTACGGCTTTGCCATCGGCATAGCGCTGGTTTCGTCGGTGATCTTCTTCGCGCTGGCGCCCTATGCACAACTGCAGCTGCCGCAGGTGCCGGCCTTCATCCCGATCTACGAATCGGCGCTGGCCATCAACGACCTGATGACCGTGGTGTTGCTGCTGGGCCAGTTCCGCATTTTGCGCGTGAAGTCGCTCCTGCTGCTCGCAAGCGCATATCTGTTTACCGCGTTGATGGCGGTGTCGCATGCGCTCACCTTCCCCGGCCTGTTCGCGCCCGGCGGGCTGCTCGGCGCGGGGCCGCAGAGCACGGCCTGGCTCTACATGTTCTGGCACGGCGGTTTCCCGTTGATCGTGATCGCGTATGCCTTGCTCAAGGGGCGCGATGGCGACAGGCTGTCTTCGCGCCGCAAGGCAAAGCATGCGATCGCCGCCGCATTCGGCGCGGTCATCGCGGCGGTCGCCGGATGCACGCAGCTCGCAACCGCGGGGGCGGACCTGCTGCCCGCGATCATGATCGGCAACCATTACACATCCGCCATGCTCGCCACCGTCACCGGCGTCTGGATGTCCAGCCTGTTTGCACTGCTGGTCCTGTGGCGGCGCCGGCCCCATTCGGTACTCGACCTGTGGCTGATGGTGGTCATGTGCGCGTGGCTGTTCGACATCGCCTTGTCGGCGGTGCTCAATGCAGGGCGGTTCGACCTCGGCTTCTATGCGGGGCGGATCTACGGACTGCTGGCGGCAACCTTCGTGCTGGCGGTCATGCTGATCGAGAACGAGCGGCTGCACGTGCGCCTGGCGGAGATGCATGGGATGGAGCGCAAAAAGACAAATGATCTGCAAATCTTGAGTGCACAGCTCAAGCAGCATGCCGAGGAGCGCAGGCTGGCGATCGAGGCGCTGCACAGCAAGGAAGAACAGATCCGCGCCATCGTCGACAACATGAATGACTGCGTGCTGACCATCGATGCGCACGGCATCGTGCGCAGTGCGAACCCGGCGCTGCAGCGCGTGCTGGGTTATACGGCGGAGGAAATCATCGGACACAACGTATCGATGATCATCCCCGAGCCGTACCGCAGTTTGCATGATGCCCACCTGGACAATTACCTGCGCACGGGCGAGGCGCACATCATCGGCATCGGGCGGGAAGTCGATGGCGTGCACAAGGAGGGCCACAGGATTCCGCTGGAGCTGTCGGTCAGCGAGTATGCAATCCATGGCCAGCGGCTTTTCATCGGCACGCTGCGCGACATCCGCGAGCGCAAGCAATTCATTGCCGACCTCACCACGGCGCGCTCGGAAGCCGAACAGGCCAACCGCGCCAAGTCGGCCTTCCTGGCCACCATGAGCCACGAGATCCGCACGCCGATGAACGGCGTGATCGGGATCGCGGAAGTGCTCGCGCGCAGCCGGCTGACGGAACAGCAGGCCGACCTGGCCAAGACCATCCACGAATCGGCGACGACGCTGCTGAGCCTGATTGACGACATCCTCGATTTCTCCAAGATCGAGGCGGGCCGGCTGGATATCGAATACGCGCCGCTGTGCATTGCCGACCTTGCCGAAGGCATCTGCAACTCGCTGTTGCCGGTCGCGAGCCGCGGCGGCGTCGACCTGTTGCTGTTCATTGCGCCGGACATCCCGCCCGCAGTGCAGTCGGACGACGTGCGCCTGCGGCAGATCCTCTACAACCTGGTCGGCAATGCCATCAAGTTTTCCGCCAAGCGTCCCGAACGGCGCGGCCGGGTGGCGTTGCGCATCACCGTCGTGCAGCACTCGCCCTTGCAGCTTGCCTTCGCAGTGGTTGACAACGGCATCGGCATGACGGCGGAGACACTGGACCATATCTTTGCACCGTTCACACAGGCGGAAATCTCCACTACGCGGCGCTTCGGCGGCACCGGCCTGGGCCTGGCGATCTGCAAGCGCCTGGTGGACCTGATGCAGGGGGAAATCGCGGTGGCCAGCGTGCCCGGAGAAGGTTCATCGTTCTCGGTAGTGCTGCCGTTCGAGATCGCGGACGGGTCGGATGCGCGGCCGATGCCGGATCTTTCCGGGCTCGATTGCATCGTGGTGGAGCAGGAAGGCTTTGCCGCAGACGACGTGCGCACCTACCTGGAGTATGCCGGGGCGCGGGTACGTGTCGCCGCCGATCCGGCCGGCGCCGCGCGCGAGGCAGCCGCGATGCCCGGGACGGTTGTCGTCATCCAGGATGCGGGCAGCAGCAAACCCGTCGTCCATCCGGCCTTCGCCAGCGCGGAAAGGGTGCGCCACCTGTTCATCACCCACGGACGCAGCCGCCGTGGCAAGGGCGAGGCGGCGGATATCGTGACCGTCGAAGGCGACGTCCTGCGCCGTCGTGCGCTGATACGCGCCGTCGCCGTGGCCGCAGGGCGCGCATCGCCCGAAATGCAATACGAACGCCCGGGCGACGCCTTTGCCGAAGAGCCGGTGCCGCCGCCGGACGTGGCCGAGGCGAGGGCACAGGGGCGGCTGATTCTCATTGCCGAGGACGATGAGATCAATCGCAAGCTCATCCTGCACCAGCTCGGCCTGCTCGGCTACGCCGGGGTGATCGCCGCCAATGGACAGGCAGCGCTCGCGCTGTGGCGCACCGGGGACTATGCACTGCTGCTCACCGACCTGCATATGCCGGAGATGGACGGATACACGCTGGTGGAAACGATACGCAGGGAAGAAGCGGGACGCCAGCGCCTGCCCATCCTCGCGCTTACTGCCAACGCGCTGCGCGGCGAAGTCAACCGCGCGATGGCAGCGGGCATGGACGAATTCCTGACGAAACCGGTGGAGCTCGCGCGCCTGCAGGCGGCGCTCGAGAAATGGCTGCCGCCTCCGGCCGAGCCTGTGCAGGTGCCGTCCGGGGAAACGCGGAATGAAAGCGCCGCCGTATTCGATGCCAACGTCCTGAAGACGCTGGTGGGCGACGACGAGGGCATCGTGCAGGGCTTCCTCGCCGACTACCTGGCATGCGCGCGGCGCCTCGGGACGGCATTGCGTGCGGCCGGCACGGCCGGCGACCTCGCCCAGGTCGCGTCCATCGCACACAAGCTCAAGGCATCGTCGCGCTCCATCGGCGCATTGGCGCTCGGCGACTTGTGCGATGAACTGGAACGGCAGGGAAACACCGAGGGCAACGCAGCCATTGCCGGCCAGTTGCTTCGCTTCGATACCATCCTGTCGGAGGTTGAGGCGTCCATCGACGGTTATCTGAGGGGAAAAGAGAAATGAGGGGCTGCACATGAAAATTCTGATCCTCGACGACGAGCCTTTCATGCTCAAGCTGTTGGAGCGCCAGCTGGCCGTGCTCGGGTTTGCCAAGATCGTCGGCCACCTGCGTGCCCGCGACGCGCTGGCGGTGGTGACCAGCGAACCCGATGCTGTCGGACTGGTGTTTTGCGACCTCCAGATGCCGGAAATGGACGGCGTGGAATTCGTGCGGCAACTCGCGCAGACCGGTTACACCGGCGGCCTCGTGCTTGTGAGCGGCGAGGAGGAGCGCGTCCTGCAGACCGCGCAGCGGCTGGCGCAGGCGCACGGCCTCAATGTGCTCGGCGTGCTGCGCAAGCCGGTCTTGCTCGACGGCTTGCGGCAGGTTATGGAGAGCCATCCGGTGCGCTCGTTTTCGGTACCGCTTGCAACCTACAAGTCGTACGATGCGGATGACCTGCGGCGCGCGATCGCGGGCAGCGAGCTGGTCAACCATTACCAGCCCAAGGTGGACCTCGCGACCGGCGTGCTCTCCGGTGTCGAGACACTGGTGCGCTGGCAGCATCCGCAGGACGGCCTGGTGTACCCCGACCGCTTCATCACGCTGGCGGAAGACAACGGGCTCATCGACAGCCTGACGCACGTCGTGCTAGAGCGTGCGATGCGCGATGCCCGCGCCTGGCTGGATGCCGGACTTGCGCTGCATGTGGCGGTCAACGTGTCGATGGACAGTCTCGGCGCGCTGGACTTTCCCGATTTCGTCGCGCGCCTTGCCGCCACAGCGGGTGTGCCGCTGAAGCAACTGGTGCTGGAAGTGACCGAAAGCCGGCTGTTGAAGAACCCGCAGGCGGCGCTGGACGTGTTCACGCGGCTGCGCCTCAAGCGCGTCGGCCTATCGATCGACGATTTCGGTACCGGCCATTCCTCGCTCACCCAGCTGCACGACATCCCGTTCGACGAGCTTAAGGTCGACCGCGGCTTCGTGCATGACGCCAGCCGCAACGCCTCCTCGCGCGCCATCGTCGAGGCCAGCCTCGGCATGGCGCGGCAGCTGAACATGAAAACCGTGGCCGAGGGCGTGGAAAACCGCGAGGACTGGGATTTCCTGCGCGTCGCCGGCTGTGGCGTCGCGCAGGGCTACTTCATCGCCCGGCCAATGCCGGCGGCGGAACTCCCGGGCTGGCTGGTGCTGTGGGACAAGACGCGCCATGAGTTGCTGCGACCCGTAATTTGAGGATGGCTTCCTTCCGCTTAACATTCAGCGGTGACCCTGTTATGATGAGCTGAGTTCGTTGCCTCGAGGAAACATCGGCAGCGAAATGGCGCGCAAAGGTTTCGCCACTGGCGACGGCCGCGACTACGATAAAAGGGGGACCGCCATGAACCTGGAAGAAGCACTGGCAAAGGAAGCCGAAATCCGGCAGAAGCTCCTTGCCGCCATTGCAGAACAGCACGAGCTCGACCCGAAGTCCGCTGGCAAGGTGGATGCTTGCATGCTGGGCAACTGGCTGCACGGCGAGGCCGAGCGCAGGTTTCCGTTCGTGAAGAGCTTCCAGCCCTGCGTCGACGTGCATGACGCCTTCCACGCCGAAGTGGAAAAGGTGGTGCGGCTGATCAACCTCGGCGAGTACGAACAGGCCAAGGCGATGCTCGGCAACGGCGCGCCCTGCACCCGCGCCTTCGTGTCGATGGTGGCGGCGGTGAGGCAACTGAAGGCGGATGCAAAGTTGTAGACTGTCGTTTTGCTGCGTACGACGCTGCGTACTTCTGACGTATTCCGATGGACCCCAAACCGAACAACACCTGCCCCCTCTGCGGCGGCCCCAACGGCTGCGCGCCGGCGATCAACGGCACCTTCGAGGTGCGTTGCTGGTGCACCGACGTGAAGGTAGATCCGGCCGCGCTGGCCCGCATCCCCGAGGCGCAGCGCAATCAGGCCTGCATCTGTCGCCAGTGCGCTACGGCCGGCGCGCAGCAGAAGTAGCGCTCCCTGAAAATTTGTGCGTTCGTCGATAGAATGACCTGAGATCATTCTTTCCTCATTGCACACCATGCCCCTCCATATCGGCATCGTCGCCTGCTCCGCCGAAGGCGCAGCACTTTGTTACCGGACCATCTGCGCGGAAGGTGCGCAACTCCTCGGTCCGCATGCCCACCCGGAAGTCTCGATGCATACGCCCTCGCTGGCGGAGTACGTGGATTGCCTCGACCGCGGCGATCTGCAGGGCGTGGGTGAACTGATGTTGCGCTCGGCGGACAAGCTGGCGAAGATCGGCGCGGATTTCCTGATCTGCCCCGACAATACGATCCACCAGGCGATGCATGCCGTCGAGCCGCGCTCGCCGCTGCCCTGGCTGCACATTGCCGAGGCGGTTGCCGCACAGGCGGTGGAGCGGGGCTTCCGCCGCATCGGCATCACCGGCACCCGCTGGCTGGTCGACAGCGAGGTGTATCCGGAAAAACTCAAGGCGCGTGGACTGGAGTTCATGCGGCCGTCGGCGGACGAGCGCGACGAGATCGGCCGCATCATCATGGACGAACTGGTGTACGGCGTGTTCAAGCCGGAGGCGGTGGCGGCCTTCCAGCGCGTGATTGCGCGCATGAAAGAGGGAGGCTGCGACGCCGTCGTGCTCGGCTGCACCGAGATTCCACTGATTATCAACGACGGAAATTCGCCTTTGCCGACGCTCGACTCGGCGCGCATCCTTGCGCGGGCGGCATTGCATCGAGCAGTCGGACGGTGAGCGCCGTAGCGTGAAGAGAAAGGAGTGATGCCGTAAAACCCTGCATCGCCTTGCTCATGACAGGCCCTGGAGCGCGGGATATTTCCGGAAACATGATGCGTCGCTCGTGCGCCTACTGCGGCCTGGTCCGGCTGCAGTAGTTTTGCATGGCAACGACGAGGCAATGCCACTCCCATTCCTCGCGGTAGAGGGCCGCGCTCGTCTCCATGTACTGATACTTCCAGCCGGCGTCGCAGCATTCCGGGCAGTCGAGGTCCGGGATGGCCTGCGCCAGTTCGGCGGCAAAGCGCTCTAGGTCTTGCAGCGTGATTTCCTGATTTTCCATGATGAACGGCCTCAAGAGTCAGACATGCGTATGAGCAGTTGATTCCTTGCAGACCCGCCGGTGACGAAAACATTCAGAAGAACCCATGTTTATGGGATGGACAGGCCGGTAACCGTCCAACACACTTTCTAGAAGGAAATTTCTGTGCCGTTTATTTGCCCACCACCTCAAGCAGGGAAAAACGGCGGCAGGGGCGTGCACGGCATAACCAACAGCCAGGGCCGTAATCGCCTTTCCGCCTCCTCAATACAAGGAGCCCCCATGAAGTTCTCAGACCTCAATGTAGGAACACGCCTCACCGTCGGCTTCGGTTTCGTGTTGTGCCTGATGGCCTTCCTCGTCGTTCTCGGCATCACGCGCCTTGAAAGCGTCGACAACAGCACGTCCCAGATGGTAGACAAGGACTGGGTCAAGGCCGATGCCGCCAACCTGATCAGCGCCTATACCCGAGCCAATGCCCGCCGTTCGATGGAATTGCTGATTGCACCCGACAAGGCCTATCGCACGCACGTCCAGGAGCGCATCGAAGCCAACAAGAAGTCGGTCAACGACGCCTTGGTGACGCTCGACAGCCTGGTGGCCCTGCCCGAAGGCAGGGCCTTGCTGGCGAAGATCAAGGAGCAGCGCGCGGCATTTGTCAGCAGTTTCACGCTGGTGGCGAAGCTGGTCGAGGAGGACAAGCACGATGAAGCGAAGAAGACCATGCTCGAACAGGCCTTGCCTGCGCTCGACACTCTGCAGAAGAGCATCAACGAGCTGGTGAGCCTGCAAAAAAAGGTCGTTGAAACCAGCGGCAGCGAGATCAAGCAAAGCGTCGATTTCGCCCAAATGCTGATGGTCGCGGTCGGCCTTGGCGCGCTGGTGGCGGGTATTGCATTCGCCTGGATGCTGACCAGCTCCATCACCGGCCCTCTCCGGCGCGCCGTGACCGTCGCCAAAACGGTGGCCTCCGGCGACCTCACCAGCCGCATCGAAGTCCGGTCCAAGGATGAAACCGGCGTCCTGCTGCAGGCGCTGAAGGATATGAACGAAAGCCTGGTGCGCATCGTCTCCCAGGTCCGGACCGGCACCGAAACGATCGCCGGCGCCTCCAGCCAGATCGCTGCCGGCAACCTCGACCTGTCGTCGCGTACGGAAGAGCAGGCCAGCTCGCTGGAAGAAACGGCATCGTCCATGGAAGAATTGACCTCGACGGTCAAGCAGAACGCCGACAACGCACGCCAGGCCAACACGCTGGTCCTGTCCGCGTCCGACGTCGCCAGCCGCGGCGGCGCAGTGGTTGCCGAAGTGGTGCAGACCATGGGCTCCATCAACGAATCCGCGCGCAAGATCGTCGACATCATCGGCGTCATCGATGGCATCGCCTTCCAGACCAACATCCTCGCACTGAACGCCGCGGTGGAAGCCGCCCGCGCCGGCGAGCAGGGGCGTGGATTCGCGGTGGTTGCCGCGGAGGTGCGCACCCTGGCCCAGCGTTCTGCCCAGGCAGCGAAGGAAATCAAGGAGCTGATCGGCGACTCGGTCGAGAAGGTGGAAAACGGCACCAGGCTGGTCGACCAGGCCGGCGCGACGATGGCGGAAATCGTCGACAGCGTCAAACGCGTGACCGACATCATGTCCGAGATCAGCGCGGCCAGCCAGGAGCAGACAGCCGGCATCGAACAGATCAACCAGGCCATTTCGCAAATGGATGAAGTCACCCAGCAGAACGCCTCCCTGGTGGAAGAGGCGGCGGCCGCCTCGGAGGCGATGCAGGAGCAGGCGGGCAACCTGCAGCAGGTGGTGAGCACGTTCAGGATCGATGCCGCGCATGTGGCGGCGGTGGTGCCGATCCAGAAGGTACGCCAGGCGCAGTCGGCGAAGAAGCCGGTCGCGTCGAAACGTGAAGCCGTCGCTGCGCCGCGGACGCGGCAACTCGCAACAGCGAACGCGGCCGCGGACGGGTGGGAAGAGTTCTGACGGGATCCGGAGCCGCCACGATGCCACGAAGGACACGAAGAAGACGGCATCCCTTCGTGTGCTTCGTGATACTCGTGTTTCAGGCTTTCATGTCGGGCGGGAGTCGCGGTTTCCTATACAATCTTCAAGCCGTACTCCCGCATCAACCACCCCGCACGATTCATGAGCGACTTCCCCACCGACATCTATACCGAGCCGTCCAACCTTGACGTCAACACGCTGGACAACCTCGGCCCGCTGCGCGCGATGGCCGGCGTCTGGCAGGGCACCCGCGGCCTCGACGTGAAGCCGAAGGCGGACGGTCCGCGCAAGCAGGCCTTCGTCGAGCGCATGGAGCTGCAGCCGATCGATCCCGTGACCAACGGACCGCAGCTATTCTACGGATTGCGTTACCACACCCATGTCACCAAACCGGACCAGGTGAAGACCTACCACGACCAGGTCGGCTACTGGTTGTGGGAGCCGGCCACCGGCACCATCATCCAGACGCTGGCGATCCCGCGCGGACAAATCGCGATGGCATCGGGTAGCGCGAGCGCGGATGCAACGGAGTTCGAACTGGTCGCGCGCCGTGAATCCGAGAATTTCGGCATCCGTTCCAATCCCTTCCTCGACTACGCGTTCCACACTGTCGAGTACCGCATCAAGGTGACGATCAACGCCGACGGCACCTGGTCCTATGATGAAGACACCGTGATGATGATCCGCGGGAAGGACGAGCCGTTCCATCACACCGACCGCAATGTGCTGACGAAGATCGCGGAGCCGACGCCGAATCCGCTGGCGCGCTGAATGAATCTCTCCAATCAATTGATGACACGCCTTGATGATCAGTCGTGCGTCGTTGTGCTCGCCGCGGCTTCGGCAAGGACCCAGTCGCGGAACGCGGCGATGCGAGGTTTTCCTGCGGCAGCCTTCGGATACACAATCCAATAGCTGTAGTCGTTCGGCAGTGCTTTCGCAAAAGGCTGCGCCAGGCGTCGCTCGGTGATATCGTCCGCGGCAAGAAAGAGGCGGCCGAGCGCGATGCCGTGGCCATCGATTGCCGCCTGCAACACAAGGCCGGAATCGGTGAAGCCGGGACCAGGCCGTGCATCCACTTCCGTCACGCCCGTTGCGTCGAGCCAGCGCGGCCACAGGTCGGCGGGCTGGTCGTGCAGCAAGGTATGAAAACGCAGATCCGCCGGCGTGTCCAACGGCGGGCCGGTCTCCAGCAAGCGCGGACTGCACAACGGCGCCAGCCATTCCCGTGCAACCAGGTCGGCCCGCAGGCCCGGCCAGCGTCCCAGTCCCGACCGGATGCCCAGATCGATATCCCCTTTTGAAAAATCGCACAGTTCGGCCGAACTGGAAATCTGCAGGTCGATCTCCGGATGCGCCGCTCGAAAACGTTTCAGGCGCGGCATCAGCCATTTGCTTGCGAACGAGGGCAGTACGGAGATGCGCAAGGGGCCGGCAAGGGCGGTGTCGGACAGTCGCGCCGTGGCCGCCGCCAGAGAGTCGAGCGCGCTGGTCAGCTCAGGCAGGTAGCTCTTCCCTTCCACGGTCAGCGCGAGCATATGGCCGTTGCGCTCGAACAGCTTGCGGCCCAGCCAGTCCTCGAGCTGTTTGACCTGGTGGCTGATCGCCGCCTGTGTCACGTGCAGTTCTTCCGCCGCCCGGGTGAAGCTGCGGTGCCGCGCGGCGGCTTCGAAGGCTCTCAGGGCATTGAGGGGAGGGAGGCGGCGCGGCATTGCATTAGTTTTTCTTATCGAGAGGATGAGAATACATCGTTTTGAGAGGGGCAGGAAGTCGGCTTTAATCAACGCTCATGCCAACGATGACATAAAGGAGCACAGCATGATTGCATGGGAAGCATGGGCGTTGATCCTGGGATTTTCGGTGCCGATGATTATCAGCCCTGGGCCGGGCAATACGATTCTCGCCGCATCCGGCGGCCGCTTCGGACTGAAGGGCTCGGTGCCATTCTGGATGGGGTTCGAGGCCGGCAATCTGGTCTGGTGCCTGGTCTATGGTTTCGGGTTGAGCCAGGCGTTCAGCGCCTATCCCCTGGCGTATCAGGCGCTGAAGTGGGCCGGCACCTTGTATGTGCTGTATCTCGCCTACGGGTTCTTCCGCTCATCGGCATTGTCGGACCAGAAGGACTTGCGGCCGCTCAGCTTTGCCGACGGCTTCATGTCGCTGTCCTTCAATCCGAAAGTGCATTCGATGATCCTGGTGATGTTCTCCCAGTTCCTTGATCCGTCGAAACCGCTCTCCAGTCAGGTGGTGCAAATGACGGCGATGTTCCTGGTCGTGTGCCTGGGCTGCCACTACCTGTGGATCCACGGCGGGCAATTGCTGTTCAGTCGCATCAGGACGGAAAGGGCGATGCGCATGCAAGGCTGGGTGTTCGGCGCCTGCATGCTGGCGGTCGCGGCGTCCGTCGCCAGGTCCTGAGCCTACCAGCGCTTCCTGATCTTGTAGTCGTGCTCCAGCACGATCCGCGTCGAACCGATCAGCGGGCCCAAGCCCATCACCAGCTGCGTCAGCGCTTCGGCCGGCAGCGACCAGACCTGCGACGGCGGCGCCGGTATATGGGTGGCCGCCGTGATCACCGGCGCGGTCCATTCCGCATCCGGCGTCACATCCAGCAGGATCTCGCCTTCCGGCGTTGTGTGCATGTAGATTTCCCCGCCCGCGGCGAGGACGAAACAGATGCCGTAACCGGCGGCATTTTTCTTTTCGATCGTGCGCTGCAGGTCGCGGTTGTAGTTGTCGATCCAGGCCTCGACGTCATAGGTCGTCTTGAGGTGGATCCAGGGGCGTTCGGAAGGCTCTTCGCGCTTGTCGTCGTCGGTGCTATCCATTGTTGTTCCATGTTGTTTCGCCTTCCGGCATGTGGCGAATATACACGTGTCGCGGGCCGGCGTTGTGGGCGCGCCAAGTCTCACGCGGTAGGAGTCATGCACCGTAGGCAATCTTGTGCAGCAAGGTAACATCCTGGAATGCCTACCGATATTGCTTGCTAATTTTTCAGATTGGGCGCAGTGTGTGACAGGCATGCCTTCCTGGAGGAAGGTACTGACCGTAATCTGGGATCGAGGGGCAACATGGACAGGACGACAGCAGGACCGACATTGACCAACGATGGCGTCACGTTCACCGTGGTGACCACTGATTTTGTGAAGCGTGATTGTCTGGTCTCGAACGAAGCGCTCGCACAATTGAGCAGCCTGGCTTCCGGCACCATCGACCCGATGGCAACCTTTCATGTTTTCGAAGCGAAAATCCAAGGCGTTGCACGGCGTCTGGTCAACGCCAACGTGCCTGGTTCGCCTCTCCGGCTGGGGCCGCAGAGCTTCCGTTAGCCCTGCCGCCGAGCCGAGGCGGGCGGATCGCCGTTGCTGCGACATGAAGACCTTGCGCCTGTCGCAGCGGGCGAATGGACAGGCGCGCGTTTCCGGCGCACGATCACGCTATAGGGTACAATGATGGCCTGATCTGCGAGGTCATCCTCTTCTTGTCCGGATTGCATCGGATCCGGAATTTTTCAACCACGCACGCGCACGTTCCACGAGCGCGTTCACTGCTTCTGTATCCGCGCGTGGGCTTGCACATGCATGCCGATACCGCGTCCCTTCCATCGCTTTCATCCTGCCCGTGAACCGGGGCAGCGAAGATAGCCCTGCGTGCTTCTTCCGCAGCCGGCTCATTGCACTGCCGGACGCACCGCTGCGCGCTTTGCCATACAGCTTGCTGATGACTGTTTCGTCAGCCCGAGTGTTTTATTTACATGGGAGTCCATCATGGCCAAGGAAGAACTGATTGAAATGAGCGGCAGCGTTACCGAGGTGCTGCCTGATTCGCGTTTTCGCGTCGACCTCGACAACGGACACCAGTTGATTGCCTACAGCTCAGGGAAAATGCGGAAGAACCATATCCGGATCCTTGCAGGAGACAAGGTGTCGATCGAATTGTCCCCGTATGACCTGAGCAAGGGGCGAATCACTTTCCGCCATATCGAGAACCGCAGCGCCAGTCCTGCGAGGCAGCTGCGGCGGCGCTAGGAAACGTCTTCGAATAAGGCGGTGCGGTTTTCCGCACCAGCCGCGCGCTATCTGTAGAAAGCGCCATACACGTCATTGTTCCGAGCGCAATTGCTCGGAATCCATGCAGCGACGGCTTTTCCGCTTGACGCATCCATCGCCAGCGCGTGTCCTGCCCCGCAGTTGTACGGCGCGAGGTTGGTGACGGCGCTCCAGGCCGATGCCGAGGCCGACCAGGTCGCGTACTGGGTATGCGCGGCCAGCCAAATCATCATCGCGTCGCCGTTGTCGCGCAGGCGGATGACCGGCATGTAGCCGCCCCGGTTGTACACCGTTGCCGGCGCGCTCCATGTGCCGGATGCATCGAGGCGGACGGCGTAGGCGAGGCCGGAGGCACCGGGAACGTCTTGCTGTTCCCAGGCGACGAATCCGCCGATGTCGTTCAACGCCACCGCGGGCGCATAGCTGTCGTCCTGCAGGCGTTCCAGCACGGCAGGCGGGGACCACGCGTCGCCGGCAAGACGGCTGGCGTGGACGGAGTTGCCCGTATCGTCGTCCTGCAACCAGGCCACAAGTGCATTGCCGTTTGGCGCGACTGTAATCGCTGGCAGGCTGGCCGGTGTCGCCGACGTGTCCAGGGTCCGTGCGGGAGATGTGACGCCGCCGCTGTTCATCTTCGCCACCATGATGTCATCGATGCCTGCGGCGTTCTTCTCGGTCCATGTCACCAGCGCGTTGCCTGCGGCATCGATGCCTGCCTGGGGAGTGCCAGCGGCACGCGTCGACAGGCTGGTCGAAGCGCTCCACGCGCCATTTGCGAAGTATGCCGCGCCGACACCGGGCGTACCGCCGGTTGCCGTTTCGCTCCACACGGCGACAGCGTTGCCTTGTGCATTCATGGCAATGACCGGGTAGGAAGCGTTCGCTGAGGACGCATTGAGGCGCACCGGTGCGCTCCAGGTGTCGGATGCTCGGTGATAGCGTGCCGCCCACACCTGCGCCACGCCGCCACCGTTGGCACTCCACACCGCAACGGCGTCGCCGGTTGCCGGTTGGATGGCCAGCTGCGTGGCCGTCTGGAATTTTCCGGGGATGGTTTGCGGAACATGGGCGCTGGTGTCCGGCCGGTCGATGACGCGCGAGTGGCCCCATCGTCCACTGCCGGCGTTGCCATGGACGGCATGGACGGCGATCCGCGTTCCGGTTTGCTGCGCGAAGACGGCGATGGTGTCGCCGTTGGCCGCAATGGCGACGGATGGAAACTCGGCCTTGCCGGACTGGTTCTCGATGGGGATGTCGATGGTCCAGGTAGGGGCGGTTGTGCCTGCCTGTGGCGCGAGCGTTGCCGGCGGCTTGTCGTCGCCGCCACCCCCGCAGCCTGCGGCGACGCTGGCGGCGATTGCTGCGATGGCGATTGCGCCGAGCCTGTTCCTTCTGCCCATGCTGTCCCTTGACCGTTGACGATCCTCGTGCAGAAGCAATTGCTGGCACGAGGGAAACGGATATCGTACGGGGCACAACGTGCGTGCCGCCAGCGCCTTGTATTGATCCGCGGAGCCAGGCTGTTGACCCGGCGGCGAACCAATTCCGCGCGCGCCTGCCTCATGGTCAGAGACAACTGCCAGGAGCATGTAGCATGGATACGGATCGGACTGCAGGCAGGGCCGCGCAACCCGCGGAAGAAGAAATCAAGAAGCACGGCGACGTGCTGAAGAAACAGGTTGCCGATGCGGCCGGGCAACAGCAGAAGGGGATGCCCGGAGAAGGGCAGGAGAGCAAGGAAGCGCGCGACGACGACAACTGGCAGCCGCCGTGACCGCAGGCGTTATACGTTTATGGGGCGGATGGCGATGCCCTGCTGGTTTGCCGCCAGCGCACGCGCGCGCAACTGGCCGCATCCGCCGTCTACTTCCTGCGCTGCCGAGTCGCGCAGCTTCGCCAGGATGCCGCGCCGGTGCAGGATGCGGATGATCTCGCGGCAACGTTCGGTTTCCGGCCGCCGGTATTCAAGGTCGGGCACGGTGTTGTAGGGAATGATGTTGAGCACGCCGTACTTGCCCTTGAACAGCGCGACGATGCCTTCGATTTCGTCGTCGCCGTCGTTGATGCCTTCCAGTAGCGTCCACTGGTATTGCACGGGGTAAGCGGTGGTGCGGCCGTAGTGTTCGCCGAGTTCCACCAGTTCCTGCGGCGTCAGGCGCGGCGCGCGCGGCAGCAGTTTCTCGCGCAGTTCCGGCTTGGTGGTGTGCAGCGACAAGGCAAGCGCGGGCTTGACAGGGCCCTGCGGCAGTCGTTCGAACACGCGCGGGTCGCCGACTGTCGAGAACACCAGGTTCTTGTGCCCGATGTTGCCTTCAGTGCCGAGCAGCTCGATGGCTTCCATCACATTGCTCAGGTTGTGCGCGGGTTCGCCCATGCCCATGAACACCACCTTCTTTACGGCGCGCTGCCTGCGTGCCAGCACCACCTGCGCAACGATCTCGCCGCTGGTCAGCTGGCGTAGCAGACCGTCCTTGCCGGTCATGCAGAAGCGGCAACCCACGGCGCAGCCGACCTGGCTGGACACGCACAGGCCACCGCGCGGCAGCAGCACGCTTTCCACCGTCTGGCCATCCTGCAGGCCGACCAGCAGGCGCGCCGAACCTGAATCATCTTCGACAGGATGGCTGGAGAGCAGGCGCACCATACCTTGCAGCTCCGCATCGATCGCGGGCAGCGCCTCGCGCAGCGTCTGCGGCAGGAAATCCTTCGGGCGGCGCCGGCCGCTCTCGTAGGGGCGGGCTTGCAGCCAGTCCCGCAGGACGCGCTGTTCATGGACCGGTTGGGCGCCGCAGTCGCGCAGGCGCTGGCGGATGGATTCGAGTTGCATAAGGGGCTGCAGGACTGCGGACAGGAATTGCTGGGGGGAAGGGCGAATTTTACCCCGGATGCTTCGCCTGCTCCCACTCCGCACGGTCGAGCCGGTACACATGGCATTCGTCGTCCCCGAAGCGCCGCGGTTCCACAAAGCGGAAACCCTGGCGCTCGTAAAACCTGTGCGCGCGGAAATTCGAAGCAAGCGGATCAATCAGCACCGCGATCACCGACGGCTCGGCAAAGCAACGCGCGAGCGCCAGCACCATCATCGTCGTGCCGTAGCCCTTGCCGAGGTCCCCGGCTTCGCCGATCCAGATATCGAGCGCGCGCAAATTGCCGGGGATGTCGCCCCAGTAATGGCTGTCTTCCAGCGCCGGATCGATGATCTGGATGAAGCCGATCGGACGACCGTCAAGCTCGGCGATCAGTTGTTCCCGCCATTCGGGAAAACGGGCGAGTTCGGTTTCCCACTCCCAGTCAGAGTAAGGATCGGACTCGATCACGTGCGGCTGCTCATCCCAGCGTCGCAGGAGGGGAGCGTCGTCGACAGTTGCAGTGCGCAGGGTAATCGTCGTCATGGGCGAAATATCGCGTGAAGACGTTGAGACTCCGGGTCATCGATATGTTACTGGATGCGCGCGATAGCCACGCGCCGACATGATGTCCGATAGCGGCCAGACGCGACGCAGTCCTCTTTCGATAATGGCCGCTCCAACAAAACACGGAGGTCATCATGAGCAGACTGAAAGGAAAACGCATCCTCATCACCGGCGGCACCAGCGGCATCGGACTCGAAACCGCGCGGCAATTCCTCCTCGAAGGGGCACGCGTCATCGTCACCGGGCGCAATGAAAAGACGATTGCGTCCGCCCGCGAGGCACTGGGCAACGATGCCGCCATCGTGCAGGCCGACGCAGGCAATGTTGCCGAACAAGCAGTCATCGCCGAGGCGGTGCGCGAACGTTTCGGGCAGCTGGATGCGGCCTTCCTGAATGCCGGCATCGGCGACTTCCGGCCGCTTGGTCAATGGGACGAGACAGGATTCGACCGCCTGTTCGCCGTCAACCTGAAGGGGCCGTTCTTCCTGATGCAGGCGCTGTCACCGCTGCTGGCCAATCCCGCGTCGGTGATCTTCAACGCCTCGGTCATCGCCCATCTCGGGATGCCGAACGCAAGCGTTTACGCGGCCACCAAGGCCGGGCTTATATCACTGGCGCGCTCGCTGTCGTCCGAGCTGGTGCCGAACGGTGTACGCATCAATGTGATCAGTCCCGGTCCGGTGACCACGCCGATCTATGGAAAGCTGGGGTTGACGGAGGAGCAGTTGCAGCAGATGGCCGACACGTTCAAGGCGCAGATTCCTGTAGGCCGCTTCGGTGATCCTGTTGAGATTGCGAAGGCGGCGGTATTCCTGGCATCCGACGAATCCTCCTTCATGGTCGGTGGCGAGATGGTGCTGGATGGCGGGTTTGGCACCCTCTAGCGTTACGTGTACAGATAGTCGTCAGGTAGACCCAAGCGGCGGCAGGCTTGCGCCGCCGGTCCGGAGCGTAGCGGGATGCGATCGATGGTCGAACCTGCCAGACGGACTGCGCTGCGCTGCCAGGGGGACAAGTCCCATGCTTCGTCGAGACCGAGTCGTTCGCGAATCCAGTCGGGCAGGATCTCGATCGCGGCCTTCACCAGCGCCCCCTGGATGCCCGCGAGCGGGCGCGGCAGCAGGTCGACGCGCCGCACGATGTCGAGGAATTCGAACACCACGCACGAAGGCGTCAGCCGGTCGCGCATGTTCACGAAGAACATGTCGAGTTCCTGGTGCGTGGCCGGCGAGTCGATCACGCCGTACAGGCGGGAGGACTCGATGCCTTCCGCATAGAAACGGTTGCGCCCGATTTCACCCAGCGGCTGCACGTAGGTGTCATAGGCTTCGAGGAAGCCGAACTTGGCCGTCGCATGCACCCAGTTCAACAGCTCCGGATCGTTTGCGCGATAGGGGCGGCCTTCCGCCGTGACGCCGTGGATGCGTGCGTGCATGCTGCGCACACGCGCGATCATCTGCTCGGCGCGGCTGCGCGCGCCGTACACCGTCATCATGGCCGACAACCCGGTACGGCGGATGCGCTGCAGCGGGTCCTGGCGGAATGCGGTGTGCTCCCACACACCGGCGCGCACGCTCGGTTCCGCGAGTTCGAGGATGACCGCGGCAACGCCGCCGATGAACAGCGACAACGGGTTCTTGAACACCTGCCATGACACGGAATTGGGTGCGGTGAGTGCCGGTTCACCGGCGGGCGTGGAGAAATCCGCGTCGAAGCGCGCGTCCGCCTGGATGAATGCACGCGTCGCCGCATCGAGCCGGCGCTCGAGCAGCGGGGGCAGGGCGATAGCGCGGCGGTGGGCATGCATGGTCGGCGGCATTTAGCGGCAAGTCTCTTCCACAGCGCAACAGCGTCGCAGGCCGGCGCGAAAATATAGAGAGCGGTTGCGGCTCGCAGTTCCTTGCGGGCGTGTTTGTTACTTTGAGGGTAGCATTGATCGCAGGAATTGCCATCCTGCGAGGGGATGTACGACGCCACTGATTTCCTGCATGCGCCGGAATGACGGCCACCTCGTATGGGGAGTGAAACGGCGTTACTTCATGCAGTCTCGCCGTTTCCGCATCCGCCCGGCACTACTGCGTCTCGGGCACATATGCCGGCAAGCGCCTTTGCTCATCCGGCGTAAACCGATCCTGCTGCAGCTGCACGAGCTGTGCATGCCGTTCGGCATCCGACATCGGCGCCGCCAGCAAGCGATTGCGCTCCGCGAGATATGCTGCGATGCGCGCGCTCCACTCCTTGTCCTCGCGATCGACCTGCGCCATGCGCGCAGCCGCCTCCGGGGTCAGCGCTGCGGCGCGCATGCGGTAGATGTCATCTTCGCTTGCGCCCTGCGCGCGCATCTTCTGCGCATTTTCTTCCAGCCGTGCGATCTTCAGCGGTTCTTCGCGCGCCTCGCGCAAGGACTGCGGCAATGCGGCGTCCAGTTGCGCCAGGCGTTCGCGTTTCTGCTGTTCGCCCAGGTTCGGATCCTGGCTGACTTCCATCCTGGCGATGGCGTCGAGGTCGTTGGCATCACTTTCGCCGAACATCGCCTCGATCTCGCGTTCGCTGAAATGGCGCCGCCGTGCTTCCTGCATCTGCGCGAAACGCGCGCGAATGGCCTGCAGCGAGCCGCCGGATGCCTGTGCGTTCTTTTCTACATCGACGAGGTCATGCTTGTAGGCGAGATAGCGCCCGAGCAGGCGCTTCGCCTCGACGGCTGCGCCCGGCTTGAGCCTCTGGTCCAGCTCGCGCTCGATTTCCGCGCGGATCGCCTCCAGCGGTTTTTCGCCGACAGCGGAGAGGTAGTAGTCGAACAGCTGGACCAGTCCCGCGCTGGCGACGAACTCGCCGGCGGCGGCCTCGACCTTGCCGTCCGGGACCGTGCCTTCCAGTGAGCGCACGAAGGCGAAGAGGTCCTGCTGCGGTACCGGCGCAACCACTTCCACCTGGTCGGCACCATGCATCGAAGTAAAAGCGGCAAAGGCGGCCACCAGGGCCGCCGCGCCGATCATCAAGCCCTGCCTGGTCATCGGCATGCGATCACCTTACAGGCCAAGGTTCTTCAGTCGATTGGCCTGCTGGCGATACAGCGTGACCGGATTGGTCTCGAAGATGTTGACCAGGCCGATGGTCTGGTTGACCTCGTCCAGGTGGTTCATCGCATAGTCGTCGCGGATCACGCGGCCGAGGCGGGTGGAGCAGCTGGCCACCAGGCCGTCGTTCTTCGCGCCGCTGAACGCGAGCGAGGTCAATGCCAGTGCCGGGTCGAGCACGTCGAGGATGTTGGTATAGGGCTTGGCGCCGCTCCAGGAGAAGTAATGCACGCCGTTGACCTGGTACGCGCCTTCGCCGCATGCGGTGGTGGGCACGCCTTGCGGATGAGAGGCGTTGAATTTCGCCGAGCCCGCCGTGCTGAGTGACTTGGCGGCGGCAATCGAATTCTGCGGCATGGTCGGGCTGCCCGACAGGAAGCTGAGCAACTGGCCGAGGCCTGTCGCGATCGAGCCCAGCACCGCCTGCGACAGCGAGCCGTCGGGTGCGACGCCGAGCAGGATGTCGGCCACCTTCGAGCCCTTGTGCACGCCGCCGACGCTGGTTACAGACGCGACGAGGTCGGGACGGACCGAGGCGACATAGCGGATGGTGGGGCCGCCGTGGCTGTGGCCGATCAGGTTCACCTTGCTCGCGCCGGTGGCGGCGAGGATCTGGCGGACCTGGGTGAGCAGTTGTTCACCGCGCACTTCGGTACTGTTCGCGGCCGACACCTGCGCGATATACACCCGAGCGCCGTCATTGCGCAACGCCGAGGGGATGCCGTACCAGTAGTCCACCGGACCGATGTTGTCGAAGCCGAACAAGCCATGCACCAGCACGATCGGATAACGGGTCTGTGTGTATCCACTCGCCCAAGAAGTAGCAGGCAGCAGGGCAAGGACACCAAGTATTAAGGCAAAGCACTTCCCGATGAGTCTATTCATCCATTGTCTCCTTGAATTGGTATTTATTTAGAGCGGTTTTCCCCCGAATGTATGGGGCCCATACATTCGGGGGAAAACCGCTCTTATTTGGTTGAAGCAGGGAATGCCAGCACGCACTGGTGCCGTTCGGATAAACGGTGGTGCGCACAGAAAAACCGAGCAAGCGCTCGGTTTTCTTCATGCTAGTAAAGATTTCGAAAGATGCAAGGGTGACCGCAGCGTGATGCAGCTCAAGCGAGTTGTTGAACTTGCAATACGCGTGCGCGCACGAGGCCGACCACGCTGTCGGCGAAGGCATCGGGCGTGATGTTCGCCGCTCGGAATTTCCAGCGTTTCAGGTGCCAGTCATGCACCAGCGCCATGCAGTGCGCGGCGAGCAGGTGCGCATCGGCTTGCGGCAGCGCGCCGGTGGCATTGAGCAGGGCGCCGAGATGGGATTGCATGTTCAGCTCGGCTTCCTTGGCGATGTCCTTCTGGTCCTGCGCGAGCGCGCGCGATTCGAGGAACACAAAATAGAACCAGGGCTGCAGCAGTTCGGAGAAATAGATGATACCGCGCAGCATGGACTCCACCTGGTCGAGCGGGTCCTTGATGTGGCTGAACCACTTGTGCGACAGCTGGCCGATATGGCGAATCACATCTTCGATCATCGCCGCGATCTGGTCCTTGCTCTGGATATAGCCGTACAGACCGCCCATCGACAGCCCGGTCTCACGGCACAGGTCGCGCAGTGTCATCGCGCGGAAGCCGATGGTATTCGCCAGGCGGAAGGTCGCGAGGAAGATTTTCTCCAGGTTGTCGAGCGCCGTGTGCTTGCGCTTGACGCCAATGATGCCGCTGTTGCGCTCGAGCAGGAATTCCCAGACGTTCGCATCGTCCAGTGGCGTCAGCTCGCGGAAGGACGCGAAGCTGAAATTGACCGGCAGCGAATGGAATTCGGCAAAGGTGAAACCGGTAAAAGCCTTCCTCTGCATCAAGAGCGCTCCTGTTGGCATATTGGGGGAATGCAATCCGTCAACTGTACCAGAGAGCGCAGTCGTGCCTGTGTACTTACGAAGACGGGTCTGCGAACCGCGCCGCCAGCTCCTTGTTCTTGGCCGACAGCGTGCGGATCAGCCCGTCTATCCCGCCCTGCGCAATCTCGGTGTTGAAGCTGCTCTTGTAGGTCTCGACCAGCCACACGCCGAGCACATTGACGTCATATACCTTCCACCCGTCCTGCGTCTTGTACAGGCGATAGCTCACCTGCACCGGCTCGTGCCCACGCAGTTGCCGGACTTCAAATCGCACTTCCACCTCCGTATCGTCCGGATCGGCGCGCAGCGGCTTGTACACCAGCTTCTGGTCACCGACCAGCGACAGCGCGCCTGCATAGGTGCGGATCAGCATGGTGCGGAATTCATCGATCAGCTGTTGCCGCTGCTGCGGCGTCGCCTCCCGCCAGTGCCGGCCGACGGCAAGCGACACGGCGCGCTCGAGGTCGACATGCGGCAGGATCTTCTGCTCCACCACCTGCAAGATACGTCTGCGGTTGCCGGCCTTGATCTCCTTGTCGGTCCTGGCGGTATCCATCACTTCCTGCGTGACGCGCTTGACCAGTTCGTCCGGCGCCTCCTGCGACGGTGCATCGGCGGCAAAGGCAGATGCGGTTGCCATGGCGGCGAAGAGGAACAGCATTCTGAATAGCTTCATTGTCATCCCGTTGAACTAAGAAAAAAGGCAGGCTCCGCATGCCTGCCTCAAGATTCCGGCCGTCACTCGGTGCGCACGGCCGATTGTGCCGGACGCTGCCGTCAGGTTGTTTGTTTCAGATCACCGGCCGGCTCCTTCAGCTCTTCCTTCGCGGTGTCGTACTTCGCCAGGCGCTTCTGAATGCTGCTTGCCATCTTGTACAGTACACGCAGCCGCGAATGGCCGGTGTAGTCGTCCAGCAACCGTACCTTGGTCGAGCTTTCGAGTGCTGCAATCTCCGCGCGAACCCGCTTGAGCCGCCATTCATAAAACCACTTCATTTCATCCACCCTGTGTCTACGGAAAGTATGCAATCCATTCCAATTGCATTGGCGGTAGACCAACAGCCTGAGGTTTTGTTCCGTAAGGAAATGTAATTCCGCGAAGCGGCGTGCCCGCTGTACAGTTGCACGCCCGGCAAGAGTTGCCCCCCGTGCTAGAAAATTTTCCAACGCATCCGAACTAATCCCCGGCAGACCTTCTCAAAATTTCCATTGCCGATCCGGTAAGAACCGGCACGATCACGGGGGCAAGGACTTGCGGAAATTTCCAGTCGGCCGTATCCAGCTCACTATCCTCGACGACGGGACATGGCGTTTCCCCGCGCACTATTTTTTTCACAATGTTCCCGAGGCCGAGTGGCGCGCCAGTGTCAACGTCGACACCGAAGGCAAGATTCCGGTCGGGCATAACTATGGACTGGTCGACACAGGACACAATCTGACGGTCATCGATACCGGGTACGGCGCCGACACGCACGGCGGCAAGACAGGGCACCTGCTTGAAGAGTTCGACCGTACCGGTTACCGTCGCGACCAGGTCGGCATGGTGATCCTCACGCACGGGCACGGTGACCATATAAAGGGCAATACTGTTCTGCACGGTGGCGAGCGCACGCCCAGTTTTCCGTGCGCGCACTACCATCTCGCGCGGGCGGATTGGGAGTGGTTCGGCGGGCCCGGCCATGTGCCCGAGTTCGACGAACAGCTGGCCTCGCTCGATGCGCTCGGCCAGCTCGATCTCGATGATGGCGCAGTGCGTCTGTCGCCGGAGATTTCCCTGATGCCCACGCCCGGCCACACGCCCGGCCACACCACTGTCGTGATCGAATCGGAAGGCCAGGTCGCCTTCTTCCTCGGCGACGTCTGCCACCATCCGCTGCATTTCGCCCACCCGGACTGGGTGAGCGCCTTCGATACCCATCCCGAGCTCACGCCGCGGACGCGCGCGTGGCTCTTCAAGCTGGCCGTCGAGCGCGATGCGCTGCTGGTGTGCCCGCACGCGCCTGCGCCCGGAGTGGGGCGGTTGCGGAAGACCGACGACGGCTATTCATGGCAAGCGCTGCACTGACAAGGAGACCAAGGATGAGCGATGCACCGAGGATACTGGGCGTGAACCGCACGCAGGATGCGAGCATCTGCCTGATGGAAGGCTCGAGCGTCGTGTTCGCGATACAGAAGGAACGCCTGACGCGACAGAAGCACCACTGGGGCAAGGTGGACGATTTCCGCAAGGTCTACGTGCCGCAGCTCGCCGCCCTCGACGGCGGCATCGATGTCCTCGTCGAATGCTATTCATCCGACAGCGAGATCGACAATCTCGACGCCTACGAAAAGGAACTGGCCGAAGTCATCCGCCTCGCACCGAATTGCAAGCGGGCCCGCATCTCCCATCACCTCTCGCATGTGTACAGCGTGTTCCATCCCTCTCCCTTCGAGGAGGCCGCGGTGATGATCATCGACGGGCAGGGCAGTCCGGTGTCGGAATTCACCGAGCAATGGCGCGGCGCGGCCGGTGTCCCCGGCGATTGGCGCGAGGTGTCGTCTTTCTACCGGGCCGATCGCAGCCGCATCGAATGCATTGCCAAGCAACTGTGGGATCGCAACGAGCAGCGCCTGGTCGGCCTCGGCATGTTCTACTTCCTGCTCACGCAGGCGATCTTCCCCGGCGAGGGCAACGAAGGCAAGGTGATGGGCATGGCGCCGCACGGCGACCCGAATGCGCTCGGTCTGCCACCGCTGGAAGTGGAAGGGCCGCAGGTGACGATCCCGTCGCGCTGGTTCGACATCCTTCGTGAGCGTGGACGCTTCCGTTATGTCAGCGGCGACAGCGCACGCTTTGCCGACATCGCCAACCTCGCCGCTGCCGGGCAGCGTGCCTTCGAGGAAGCGGTACTCGAGGTCGCGCGCTGGTTGCACCGGGAGACTGGCGCGGAGAACCTGTGCTTCGCCGGCGGCACCGGACTCAACTGCTCGACTAACGACAGGCTGCTGTGCGAGACGCCGTTCCGCCGCGTCTTCATTCCGCCCGCGCCGAGCGACGCAGGCACCTCGCTCGGTTGCGCGGTGTATGGCCTGACCGAGCTGGCAGGCTTGCGCTGCGACTGGCGCTGGGAGAGCGACTTCCTCGGGCCGGAGCCGCGCAACAATGACATCGAAGAGGCGGTACGCGGCGCGGACGACCTGATCGTCGAACGTATCGACGACACGCTGGCACTGTGTGCACATGTGGTCGACCTGTTGTGCGACACCAAGGTTGTTGCGCTCTATCAGGGGCGCAGCGAGTTCGGCCCGCGCGCGCTCGGCCATCGCAGCATCCTCGGTGACCCGCGGCACGGTTATGTGCGCGACTGGATCAATGCGAAGGTGAAGGAGAGGGAATGGTTCCGGCCGCTTGCGCCCATCGTGCTGCTGGAACGTGCGGAGGAATTCTTCGATATTCGACGCCCTTCGCCCTTCATGCAGTTTGCTGCGCCGGTGCGCCAGGAGGTGGCCGAGATCATTCCTGCGGTGACGCATGTCGACTGTACGGCGCGCTTGCAGACGGTTGGCGAAAAGGATGACCCTCTGCTGCGGATGCTGCTGCAGGCCTTCGATGCGCGCACCGGCGTGCCTGTCCTGCTCAATACGTCATACAACCGCAAGGAGGAGCCGATCGTCGAGACACCTGCACAGGCGCTGGAATCGTTCCGCCGCACACCGATGCATGCACTGGCGATGCCACCGTTCCTGATACGGAAGAAGGTGGAGCCGGAGGCGGTGGCGTAGGGGCGAAGGTAAATTGCGGGCGACAGCGGCAATCATCACAGCCTCTTCTTCCCCGTCATTCCCGCGAAGGCGGGAAAACGAGGCCGGAGGCCGCAGTTTCGAGGAACGGTCATCCATAGTGAGCCTGATGTGCAATCTCCGCATGGATTCCCGCCTTCGCGGGAATGACGGGGTAAGAGGATTGCGAGTGCGGACAGCGGTGGCCGCACTCGAGCACGGCAATGTGACTCATGCTGGAGGTTGCAGATGATCCGCGGCTATCCACATCAAGCCAGCGTCTTCCCAGGCGAACAACTCATCCTGCACATCGCCACTGACGCCCCTCGCTTCCGCATCGCCTTCCACCGCTGGGCCGACGGCCTCATTCCCGTGCACGAAACAAACTGGCTCGAAGGCCAACAGGCCGCCCCACGCGGCGCAGCCGACGACTGGCAATGGCCGCAATACACCTTCGACATTCCCGAACACTGGCCTTCCGCTGTCTACATCGCCCACCTGCAGGAACCAGACGGCATCCTGCTCAGCCTCGCGATGACCAGCGCCGCAGTCCTGTTCGTCGTGCGCGGCACGGGCCGCAGCAAGCTGCTGTACAAGATCCCGCTGGCCACCTACCACGCCTACAACTGCACCGGCGGCGGCTGCTTCTACACCGGCCAGACCTTCTCGAACGATCCACCCGGTGCGCGCGTCTCCCTGCACAGGCCGGGCGGCGGTATCGGCGGTGACACCTGGGGCGCGCTCGACCACTACGACCTGGGTTCGCCGCGCCAGACCTTCGCCCATTGGGATGCGCGTTTCATCCGCTGGCTGCTGCGCGAGGGCTACTCGCCCGAGGTCTGCACCGACTTCGACATCCACCGCGACCCGGACCTGCTTGGCCGTTACCGGCTGGTGCTCAGCGTCGGCCACGACGAGTACTGGAGCGAGACCACGCGCGACCGCATGGAAGACTTCGTCTCCGCCGGCGGCAACCTTGCCTTCTTCGGCGCCAACCTGTGCTGGTGGCGTATCCATGTAGTCGACGGCGGCAGCGCGATCGTATGCCACCAGGGCGGACCGAAGGGCGCGCTCGATCACTGGTGGCCCGTGACAGGCGCGGCGCGACCGGAGGATGCGTTGACCGGCGTGAGCTACCGGCACGGCGGCGGATGGTGGGACGGACCGCGCGAGACCTCTGGATACATTGTGCAGGACGACAGGCACTGGGTCTTCGAGGGGACCGGCCTGCGTAACGGTCAATCCTTGGGCAGGGATACCTCGCCGCCGGTGGTCGGCTATGAATGTGATGGCGCTCCGCTGGATGTCTTCGACGCGGGGGCCGGCATTGCGACGCTGTCAAGAGACGCTGCGCGCTGCGGCACGCCGCCGGGCTTCCGCCTTCTTGCCGCGGGCCTGCTCGGCCCCGGCTGGCAGGAACGCCCGCCGCGCGAAATGCACAAGGCAGAGGAAGGCATCCATGCGGCGACGATGGGCATCTTTTCGCGCAACGGCATCGTCTTCACGGCGGGCACGACGGACTGGGCGCAGGTGCTGGGGCAGGATGCGCGCGTGGACAGGATCACGCGCAACGTGATCGACCGGCTGCTTCAGCCCTCATCCCACTCCACGCGGCCGGCAAACAGGTAGCCCGCGCCATAGACGGTCTTGATCAGCACCGGATGGCTGGGCGAATCGCGCAGCCGCTTGCGCAGGCGCGAGACGCGCACGTCGATGCTGCGGTCGAAGGGCGACAGGTCGCGGCTGCCGGCGAGGCGTTCGCGGTCGAGGATGCGGTTGGGGTTTTCCAGGAAGAGAGTGAGCAGGCGCGCCTCGGCTGCGCTCAGCTCTTCGCTCTTGCCGGCCTTGTCGGTCAGGGTGAGATTGGCCGGTTCGAACTGCCACTCCGCGAAGCGCGCGCGGCGCACGGCCGTTTTTGCCGCATGGGTTTCCGGCCCGCCGCGGCCGGTGCGGCGCAGGATGCTGCGCACGCGCGCCACCAGTTCGCGCGGCTCGAAGGGCTTGGTCATGTAGTCGTCCGCGCCCAACTCCAGACCGATCACGCGATCGGTGAGGAAGCCGCGGCCGGTGACGATCAGGATGCCGCAGCGCTGTTCTGCCTGCAAACGGCGAACGAGGTCGAGTCCGTCGCTGTCGGGCAGGCCGAGGTCGATGATGCACAGTGCCGGCGTGCGCGTCTGCACCAGGCGCATCAGTTCCGCGCCGGTACGGCACCATTCAGCGGTGAAGCCGAAATCGCGCAGCGTCGTCTGCAGCGTGCGGGCAACGAGATGGTCGTCCTCCACGACGACGATCAGGCGGTCCGCGCCGGGAGCGTTCATGCGATGCACCCGGCGAGGGCGGTCGCGAGTTCCGGCTTGGTGAACGGTTTGTCGAGCAGCGGGAATTCATCCGCGCCGGCGCTGCCTTGGTCGTAGCCGCTGATGAGGAGGATGCCGATGTCCGGACGTGTGGCGCGGACGTTGCGTGCCAGTGCCGGCCCGTCGAGGCCGCCTGGCATCACTACGTCCGATATCACGAAGCGGATTTCGTCGATCTGGGCCAGCATCTCCAGCGCCTCGCGGCCGTCGGCGGCTTCGACGACCGTATAGCCGAGATCGAGCAGCTGGCGGCGCACCACCTGCCGCACATCGGCGTCATCTTCCACCAGCAGCACCAGCGGTGAGGTCCGCGCGCGCGAGGAGGTGAGCGCCGGTTCTGCGGCGGGCATGGAGGGTTTTTCGGTAGCGGGCAGCAGCAGCGAAACGGCCGCGCCTTCGCCTGGCGCGCTGCGGATGCGCAGTGCGCCGCCCGACTGCTGCGCGAAACCGTACACCATCGCCAGCCCCAGGCCGCTGCCGCTGCCGAAACGCTTGGTCGTGAAATAGGGCTCGCAGGCACGCATCAGCGTCTGGCTGTCCATGCCGTGGCCGGTGTCCTCGACGGTGATGCTGACGTAGCGGCCGGGCCCCATGCCGAGTGACGCGGCTTCGCCTGCATCCACCTGCAGCACCGCGGTGGAAAGCGTGAGCGTGCCGCCGGAAGTCATTGCGTCGCGCGCATTGAGGCAGAGATTGAGCAGTGCGCTTTCGAGCTGGTGCGGGTCGGTCATCGCCTGCGCAAGGACCTCGTCGAACCGCAGCGACAGCGCGATGTTCTCTGGTAACGAGCGGCGCAGCAGCGTCTTGAACCCCTTGATCAGTTCGGCGACATCGACGGGGCGCGGCTCCAGCGGCTGCTGCCGGGAAAAGGTCAGCAAGCGCTTGATCAGTGCCGCGCCGCGCCGGGTCGCGAGCAGGGCGGGCTCGACCAGCTCCTGCACCTCGCTGCTGCCGCGTGTGCGCTCTTCCAGCGCCGACAGGTTGCCGAGCACGACGGTCAGCATGTTGTTCAGGTCATGCGCAATGCCGCCCGCCAGCTGGCCTACGGCTTCCATCTTCTGCGCCTGCATCAGCGCCGCCTCGCTGCGCCGCAGTTCCCGCGTGCGCTCCTGCACTCGCTGCTCCAGGTCGGCATTGCGCTCGCGGATCATCTTCTCCGCCTTGCGCTGCTCGGTGATGTCGGTATACAGCGTGACGAATCCGCGGTGCGGCAGCGGTACGCCGCGGATAGCGATGATTTGCCCGCCCGGGCGCTCGCGCTCGGCGTAGTGCGGCAGGAACTGCCGCGCGGCATCGACGCGTTCCCTGACCAGGGTTTCGACATCGCCCGGGCCGTATTCGCCGCGCTCGGCGTTGTAGCGCATGAAGGCTTCGAAGGGCGTGCCGATGCGCATCAGTTCGCCGGGGAATTCGAGCAGTGTGGCGAAGGCTCGGTTGCCGGCCACCAGCCGCAGATCCTGGTCGAACAGCGTGAAGCCCTGGTCGATCAGGTCCAGGCCGGCCTGGAGCATGGCCATCCGGTTCTCGAGATCGCCGAAGATATCGTCAGCTTGTGCGGCCATAATGCATTCCCCGAATCAGTTCAGAGAGATTGTAATCATCGCACAAGGCGCGAAAAAGCATCCCGTTACGATTCGATACATTTGCGAAAAACTTGCGCAACCCTTCCTTCCTAATATCCAGAGCGGGGGTATCCCGGACCAATCATAAAAGGAGACACGCATGATCCGCCTCGTTCGCAAGACCGCGCTCGCCGCCGCCTGTTCCAGTGTGCTGTTCGCGCTGGCCGCCGCGCCCGCATCCGCACAGATTTCCGACAACGTCGTCAAGATCGGCGTGCTGACCGACCTGTCCGGCACTTATTCAGACATCGCCGGTAGCGGCGCCGTGCTGGCCGCGCGCATGGCGGCAGAAGACTTCATGGCATCGGAGAAACCGTCCTTCAAGGTGGAGATCGTCTCGGCCGACCACCAGAACAAAGGCGACATCGCGGCCAACCGGGCGCGCGAGTGGTTTGACATCGACAAGGTGGACGCGGTCAGCGAACTGGTCACCACCTCCACCGCGCTGGCGGTGATGAAGATCGCGAAGGAAAAGAACCGCATCGCACTGATCTCCGGTGCGGCCTCGACACGTGTCACCAACGAGGACTGCAACGATGTCTCCGTGCACTGGACCTATGACACCTATGCGGTGTCCAATGGCACTGCCCGTGCGGTGGTGAAGCAGGGCGGCAAGAGCTGGTTCTTCCTGACCGCCGACTACGCGTTTGGCGTATCGCTCGAAAAGGATGCGTCGGAAGTGATCAAGGCCAACGGCGGCACCGTGGTCGGCGCGGTGCGCCACCCATTCCCCAGTTCGGACTTCTCATCCTTCCTCGTCAGTGCGCAGACTTCGAAGGCGCAAGTCGTCGGCCTGGCCAACGCCGGCAGCGACACAATCAACGCGATCAAGCAAGCCGCTGAATTCGGCCTCACGCCGAAACAATCGCTGGCCGGCCTGCTGATGTTCATCAGCGACATCCACACTCTCGGCCTGAAGGCGACGCAAGGCATGTACCTGACCGAAGGCTTCTACTGGAACCTGAACGACGCGACACGCGCCTGGTCGAAGCGCTTTTTCGAGAAGCAGAAGCGCATGCCGACCATGGTACAGGCCGGCATGTATTCGGCGGTCATGCACTACCTGAAGGCGATCAAGGCGGTCAATAGCGACGACACCCGGAAGGTGATGGCGCAGATGAAGAAGATGCCGGTCAACGACTTTTTCGCCACCAACGGCATGATCCGCGAGGACGGCCGCATGGTGCACGACATGTACCTGCTGCGCGTGAAGAAACCGGAAGAGTCGAAGACCCCGTGGGACTACTACAACGTGCAGGCGGTGATCCCGGCGGCCGAAGCTTTCCAGCCTCTCTCACAGTCACGCTGTGCGCTTGTGAAGAAGTGATTTCCCGAACCGCAAGGCGGTGTGCACCGTCCGCATCGCACTTTCCGGAAGGAAATCATCTGGTGCGGACGTCGTAACTTTACGGTATGGCGTTGGCAAAAGAACATCGCTATGCTTCGCCCACTGACCACCACGCGCAGTTCAACTTGGAGAAGAAAGCCATGCCTCACATGTACGACAGCGGTCTCGAACGCAACGCAGCCAACTACACCTCACTGTCGCCGCTGACCTTCATTGAACGCGCGGCGGCAGTGTATCCCGAGCGACTCGCGGTCATCCACGGTAACATCCGCCGCAGCTGGGCGGCGACCTATGCGCGCTGCCGTCAACTCGCATCGGCACTGTCGAAGTCCGGCGTCGGCCTCGGCGATACCGTCGCCGTCATGCTGCCCAACACACCGCCCATGGTTGAAGTGCATTTCGGCGTGCCGATGACCGGCGCCGTGCTCAATTCGCTCAACACCCGCCTCGATCCCGAATCGATCGCTTTCATGCTCGACCACGGCGAAGCGAAGGTCGTCATTGTCGACCGCGAATTTTCCGGGGTGATGGAAAAGGCATTGGCACTCTCCAGCCGCAAGCCGCTGGTGATCGACGCCGACGACCCGGAATATGCCGGAGTGGGCGAGCGCATCGGCACCATTGAGTACGAATCCTTCATCGCCGGCGGCGATGTGAATTACGACTGGCAACTGCCCGCCGACGAATGGCAGGCGATCTGCCTGAACTACACTTCCGGCACCACCGGCAATCCCAAGGGCGTGGTCTATCACCACCGCGGCGCGCTGCTCAACGCGGTATCCAACATCCTCGAATGGGACATGCCCAAGCATCCGGTCTACCTGTGGACCCTGCCTATGTTCCATTGCAACGGCTGGTGCTTCCCGTGGACGGTCGCCGCGCGCGCCGGCGTCAACGTCTGCCTGCGCAAGGTCGAAGCGCCCGCGATCCTGAACCTGATCCGCGAGCACAAGGTCACCCACTACTGTGGCGCGCCCATCGTGCACAGCCTGCTGCTGGCCGCGCCCGACGAGCTGAAGGCCGGCATCGACCACAAGGTCAAGGCCATGGTCGCCGGCGCCGCGCCGCCGGCTTCGATGATCGAAGGCATGGAAAAGATGGGCTTCGACATCACCCACGTTTACGGCCTGACCGAGGTCTACGGTCCGGCGTCGGTATGCGTGAAGCATGAGTCCTGGGACCAGGTCGACATCGGCGAGCGTGCGCGCCTGAATGCGCGCCAGGGCGTGCGCTATCACCTGCAGCAGGGCATCACCGTGATGGACCAGGACACGATGCAGCCGGTGCCCGCCGACGGCGAGACCATGGGCGAGATCATGTTCCGCGGGAACATCACGATGAAGGGTTACCTGAAGAACGAAAAGGCCACGCAGGAAGCCTTTGCCGGCGGCTGGTTCCACACCGGCGACCTGGCGGTGATGAACCCGGACGGCTATGTGAAGATCAAGGACCGCAGCAAGGACATCATCATCTCCGGCGGCGAAAATATTTCCAGCATCGAGGTCGAGGACGTGCTGTACCGTCATCCGGCGATCATGTCGGCGGCCGTGGTGGCGAAACCGGATCCGAAGTGGGGCGAGACACCGTGCGCCTTCGTCGAGGTGAAGCCGGGAGCGGAAGTGAAGGCCGAGGACATCATCGCGCACTGCAAGCAGCATCTCGCCGGATTCAAGGTGCCGCGCGCGGTGGTGTTCGGCGAACTGCCGAAGACCTCGACCGGTAAGATCCAGAAGTTCGCGCTGCGGCAGCAGGTGAAGTCGACAGCGGCGCTGGATTAGAGTAGTTGCCGTCCGGTCGGGTGCGGGCGAATGGCTTCGCTATCGCATTGGCATTTCCCCGTCGTTCCCGCCTGAGCGGGAACGACGGGGAAAGGTGTGCGGACAATCAATCGCAATCACCCGCACGCACAGCCTCGGAATGCAACCACGCAATCACGCAATCAACTTCACCCTCAGCAACTTCTCATCCTCGTCGTAATCTACATTCATCTTTCCCTTGTACGCATCCAGCAGCGCATCGCAAATGTCTTGCGCCAGATGTACATCAGTCGTCCTGACCTCGGTCTCGTCCCCATGGGCATCGATTGCCATCACCCGGCGCAACGGATGTGCGGTTTTTTCCCGATGTTCCACATCGCGTACCAGCCGCGCAATGTCGTCCGCGTGCTGTTGGGCGACAGGTCCGGTGATGGTGACGTGCGCCGCGGGCTTGCCGTCGGCGATTCGCCGGCAGGCCGGGCAACGCATCTGCGTCGCATGCGAGGGCGCCGACGTCCATTCCCAGTGCCCGGCCTGATACACCGCGCCGCAATCCGTGCACACCGCGGGCGATGACAATTTTTCGGCATCGCGAAGCGGATCGTGCACCGGTTCGTCCAGTACCTCGAGATGCCTACCGGGCTGGTACGCCGGCGAGGAGGGATGTATGGATTTCATTGCGTGCTCCATTCAGGAAAAAATGCTGTGCGCTTGAACCCGCGCGACCTATCATCACCATAGACCATAAATCGCGAATGAAAATCGCACGACGGGCGAAATGTGGGTTACCGGAAAGCCCCGGCAGGTCTACAATGAATCCGTGTGCCACTCAACAAGGACCGCAGCCATGACTTCGAACGAGAACAGGGATCAGGGATCTTCCGCAGCGCAAGATCATGCATTCAGCCTCGACCGCGTACGCAGCCTCGTGGCGGCCATGGAGCGGGAACTGGCAAATGCGCCTGCGGACCAGCCCAACGTCCAGGCGCTCCGGCAGGAAATCGAAACGCTCAAGCAAGTGCTCGCCGAAGGCGATGACCAGCACGTGCTGGTGAAGGAAAAACTGCACACGGTGCGCGGCACGCTGCAGGACATGACTGCGCGCGTGGAAAGCGAAGTGCTGCAGGACAGCCGCTACATCGCCGAGATCGGCCGCATCCTCGGCCTCGTTTGACTACTCTCTGAAAAGGGGAACGGCGCAGCCCGTTCCCCGTTGTCATCCGCCTCTTCGGGTCCCTTTTGCCCATTTCTCCATCGCAGCAAAAACCGTCGATTCGCCGTTGATTCGAATCAAACGTTTTCCGCAGTGAAACGTCTTTTGAAGATAGTCCGGCGCCGCTTGTGTTTTCGTTGACTCGGGTCAAGCCGCGTTGATGCTTTGGCAATTCCATTCATGTACCCTTCGACACGTGTTGGACATGCAACAAAGACAATGGAATTCGCACCATGCTGACCACGACCTATTCCATGGTGGTGCTGTCGAGCGAGCAGCAGAATGCACGCCGCATTCTCGGAAAACTGGAACAGTGCCTGCAGGACGCGTCGTCTGCGTGCGCTGGCGGCGTCGACTGCGCCTGGCTGGAGCGCGTCCTGCACAAGCTGATGCAGGTCGACAGGTACTGCCATCAACGTACCGTGGAACTCTACGTGATTCCGGCACTGCGGGAGGCACCGGCGGGGGCAGGCGATTTGCTGCAGCGGCTCGATACGCTCTGTACCGATGCGATGCGCATCCTGCTGTACGTGTGCAGCCAGTTCGAACGCGCGGCGGCCGGTGTCGACGTCGACATCGATGCGCTGGTGTCAACCATCGAACTCTATTGCCGGCACATCCTTGTGCTCCTGTCGCTGGAGGAAGAAGAATTGTTTCCTGCCGCACGGCACCTGCTGCCGACCGAAGCATGGTTCCAGATCGCAGCGCGGTGCCTGTACGAAACGAGCACCAAGCCTGCGCATGGCAGGCTGGCGCATTCATTCGGCGCCTACAAGCGGCGAAATTATCCTTGCCTGCGTAAGTCGCACTGAACAATTTTCCGTTGAATGAAAGAGGGGCGCAGGCTCCTAGGGCCACTCCAGTGCCAACCTGAGCGCATTCTTCTCGCGATCGATCTCGTCCCGGCTGCGGAATCCGAGCCGCCGCAGGGAGTCAAGAGGCGGGCACCATCCCTGCACGCCTTGCTGCAGCAGGAAAGCGAGCGCCACGCCAGGCAGCGCCAGCCACCGCCTGTCCACGGTTGCGCCCAGCACGAGCCCGGCCAGTGCGAGCGCTGTGCCATTCGTTTTCAGGACACGTTCGATGTCCCATTCGCGCTCCAGCGCATGAATCCGTTCATGGATCTCCGTCCGGCTGCCGGCAGCGTAGTGTTCGATGTTGTGATCCGTCAGCCGATCCATTTCCAGCTGGGTGCGCGAGCGCGTTCCATCGACCGCGAGCGCAGTCGTCATCGTTAGTGCCCCAGTGTCCTAGTGCCTCGTCGCGCCCGGCTCATCCTCGAGGAAGAGCCGGTAACGCCCCTGCGCATCCGGCCCTGAATACGATTTCGCGACGAACTGACGGTCATCGAGTTCAAACGGCTTGCCGATATCCGGAATGCCGTCCATTTTCCTGATTCCAAGGATGGTCTGCGAGCCATCGGCCTGGCGGTAAATCATTTCCACGTCCATGTTCATGCTCCAGTTCATGACACTCTCTAGAGTGAAAATTCCGGCAACAGTTCATGCCATCGCCAACCGGCATGTCTTTCGCTTTCACGCCCGGGCAATCCAAATACAGGAGCAATCATCATGGAAGGCATCAAGGCAAGAATCGAAGGCAAGGGCGTGGACACATCGGTCGAGTTTTCCATCGAGGAAGTGATCGCGCAGCATCGCGGCAAACCGTGGGGTGAATTGAACGACGAGGAACGCGATAACGCGATGAAAGCGTACGCGATTGCGTTATTCGCCCGCCATAGCGGGGCGAGTGCGGCGGAGGACCTGCGGGTGAGTTTCGACGAAGGGACGTTTTCGAGAGACACGGCTTTGCCCCGCCCGGAAGGACGGCAAAGCTTGCCGCCATCGGCGAGGTGACAAGCGTATGTTGGAGAGACCGTTCCTGATGACCATTCCGCGTTGGCAGGGCAATACTGCCTGCCCATGGAAAAGATATCAAAACGCCATGGGCCGGACGCGGCTTGTTGCGTGCGCTGCTTGTCGTTCATGCAAGGAATGCTGCGTGGGGCAGAAGAATCGTTGACGTGCCATTAGGCAAGCCATACGATAACTTGTCTAAGTGTTTGCTTCCCACAATCCGGTCTCCCCCGATGTACTTGTCATTCCACCAGAAACCGATCGCGTTTCAACTGAAGAAGCTGAGCGCAGCCGTCGCCTTGGCAATGTTGTTTTCCAATGCCGACGCCGCAGGATGGGGGGACCTGACCGTCCTGTCTTCGCTCGGGCAGCCCTTGCGCGCCGAGATCGAACTGGTGTCGGTATCTCGCCAGGATGAAGGCCTGCTCACGGTCCGGCTGGCCTCATTCGAGGCCTACCGCAATGCCAATATCGAATTCAATCCGGCACTGATGTCGTTGCGCTTCGCGGTGGAGCAGCGCGGCGAGAAGCAGTTCGTGCGCGTCACTTCCACCCAGCCGCTGAACGAACCGTTTGTCGACATGTTGCTCGAACTGAGCAGCAACAGTGGGCGCGTGGTGCGCGAGTATGTCTTCCTGCTCGACCCGGCGGGACTGGATGGTGTGCAGACAGCGGTTGTGGCGCCCGTCCAAGGCGAAGCAACGGCGCAGGCGCCCGCCGCGAAGCCTGCAGCCAAACCCGCGGCCAAACCGGTTGCGCGCGCCGCTACCGCTCCGGCGCCTGCACGCCCGCCGGCTGCCCAGGCATCGGCCAGGAAACAGGCTGCCCCGGCAGCTACAAAACCGCGGCTGACCCTGTCCGGCGTGACGGCCACATCGGCGACCGACGACAAGGCCGGCGTCATCGCGCTGGAAGATTACGCGACGATGGAAAAATCCGTCGCCGAGGCCAATGCCCGCGTGAAGGTGCTCGAGCAGAAAATCGATGAGTTGCAGAAGCTCATCGACGTCACTAACAAACTGCTGGCGGAACTGCAGAAGCAGAATGAACTTGCGAAGGCCGGCACCAAGCCCGTTGCCCCCGCCGATCCAGCGCCCGCGCAGCCTGCGGTGACAGCAGGCGCCGAAGCCAAGCCTACCGAGACCGCACCCGCCAATACCACGGTGACCACGGTCTCCGCGACCGCAGCCGCGCCAGCCCCTGAAACCAGACCAGCGGCTGCGCCGGCGCCCGCAACGCCCAAGCCGGTTGCGCCTCCGCCTCCTGCCGAATCCGACAGCAGCACTTACCTGCTGCCCGGCGCCGCATTCCTGGTGGCGCTGCTGGGCGCTGCCGGCATCTTCCTCAACCGGCGCCGGAAAGCGAAGAATCCGTCCGGCGCGACCTTGCATGCCGGCGCGGGCGGCGACAAGACGACGCAGCACATGGCCTCGGCCGATACGATGACCACCGCGCTTGGTACCGGCCTGCTGCTGCCGACCGGCCTCGGCCAGAACCACGAGGTCGATCCCCTGGCAGAGGCCGACGTGTACATCGCCTATGGCCGCGATGTACAGGCCGAGGAAATCCTCAAGGAGGCGTTGCGCAAGCAACCCGACCGCCATCCGGTACGGGTGAAGCTGCTGTCGATCTACGCCGGCCGCAAGGACATCGAGGGCTTCGACGCGCTGGCGCGCGAGCTCTACGGCATGACCCGAGGCGAAGGCGATGACTGGCAGCAGGCCGCCGAGCTGGGCAGCGAAATCGATCCCGGCAATCTGCTCTACGTGGCATCCCGCAAGCGTGAGGAAGCGATCGAGCCGGCGGTGATGGACACCGTGTCCGAACCGGCGCTGGTGCTCGAACGCATCGTCGACGATGAGCCGGTCACCGGTCAACAGCTTGATGCGGCTGAGACGCTTCAGGGAGACGTTCCCCTGCCGGACCTGGCCCCGACCGAGGAGACTTCTGTCGCGCAGGAACCGTCGCCGGCCGTGCCGCCGATCATCGCCCAGGTGAGCGAGTCCGGCCCCGGCCCGATCGACTTCGATTTCCTCAAGCCGGTCGACACGGTGCAGGAGCAAGCGCAGGAAGCCGCCGCGATCCCGGACTTGCCGACAACGGCACTCGATGACGGGAATGCCGACGGAAATACGCTCGACTTCGATTTCCTCAAACCCGAAGCGGGCGCCGCTTCCGTTCCGGAACTTCCCTCCGGACTATTCGACCAGCCGAAGCCCAATATGCAGGCAGAAGCGCAGGCCGAAGCGAAGCAGGACGAGGTATTGCTCGATTTCGATTTCCTCAAACAGGATGCTGTCGCGGGCGAGCCGCAGGACGACGCGCGCAAGCAAAACCTGCAGCCGAATCCCTGATCGGGGGCGATGACGGCGCCTTCACCCGTTGAAGGCGGACCTATGCCGCACATCGCCTGCGCTTGATCCTGGGAAAACCATCCGCTCGCACCTGCAACCGCGCGGTTTTTCGCCTGTCCAATTTCCATTCCCTTTGCACATGAAGCCATGTGCTGCCGTTGGTGCCGCGCATCATCGGGTACTTCGGGAGTGAACGACAATGCACAGCAGATACGCACGCATTTCGGGCAGGGTCGTAATGGTGGGGTTCGGCAGTATCGGCCAGGCCGTGCTGCCGCTGCTGCTTCGCCACTTCGAACTCCACCCCGAACAAATCAGCATCCTCACTGCCGATGCCGGCGGCGCAGCCATTGCGCGGGAGTATCGGGCCGGATTTTCGGTGCAGCCATTGAATCGCGACAACCTGGCGGCTGTCCTCGAGCCGCGCGTCGGCGACGGCGATTTCCTGCTCAACCTGTCGGTCGACGTGTCTTCCCGCGACCTGATTGCGTTATGCCGCCGGCGCGGTGCGCTCTACCTCGATACCTGCATCGAGCCTTGGCCAGGCGGCTATACCGATGCATCGCGCAGCGCATCCTTGCGCTCCAACTATGCGCTGCGCGAGCAGGTACTGGCATTCGGTCGCGAGCGTCCCGGCGGACCCACCGCGCTGGTGACGCTCGGTGCCAATCCAGGCCTTGCCTCCATCTTCGTCAAGCAGGCCCTGCTCAACCTTGCCGCCGACAACGGTATCGACGCGGGAGAACCTGGCCAGCGCGAGGACTGGGCACAGCTGGCGCGCCGACTTGGCATCAAGGTCATCCACATCGCCGAGCGCGACAGCCAGGCAAGCGCGCGCCGCAAGCAGCGCGGCGAATTCATCAACACCTGGTCGGTGGAAGGCTTCGTCTCGGAAGGCCTGCAGCCGTCGGAACTGGGCTGGGGCACGCACGAGCGCCACTGGCCGGCAGATGCCGGGCGCCATGCATTCGGCTGCGGCGCGGCAATCTACCTGAACCGGCCGGGTGCAGCCACCCGGGTGCGCAGCTGGACGCCGCTGGAGGGCGAATACCACGGCTTCCTGATCACGCACGGCGAATCGATTTCCATCGCCGACTACCTGACGTTGCGCAGGGACGGCGAGGTGGTGTACCGGCCGACCGTGCATTACGCCTATCACCCCTGTGACGACGCCGTGCTGTCGATCCATGAAATGGCGGGGCGCAACTGGCGGCCGCAGCCGGCGGAACGCATCATCCGCGACGATATCGTCTCCGGCATGGACGAGCTGGGTGTGCTGCTGATGGGGAATGAGAAGGGCGTGTACTGGTACGGCTCGCGCCTGTCGATCGAGGAAGTCCGAATGCTCGCCCCGTACAACAGCGCGACCAGCCTGCAGGTCGCAGCCGGTGTGCTCGCCGGCATGGTGTGGGCCTTGCGCAATCCTTCTTCCGGCGTGGTCGAGCCGGACGAGCTCGACCATGACGCGATCATGCAGGTCGCCAGGCCCTATCTCGGCGACATGGCGGGCGTGTACGGCGACTGGACGCCGCTTCAAGGCAGGGAGCGGCTGTTCAGCGAAGACATCGACAGGGAGGATCCTTGGCAGTTCAAGAATTTCCGAGTCACTTGACGCCGACCTCCGGGACTCCCTGTGCTGCTGAAAAAAGAATCCGGGCTGAACGACAACTCGTACTATGAAGCAAGCGTGGTGCGTCCCCCCGCACATCCTTCCCTCGAAGGGCGCGTCCGCGTGGATGTAGCAGTGGTGGGCGGCGGCTATGCGGGGCTGTCGGCCGCACTGGAGCTGGCAGAGCGCGGCTATTCGGTGGCATTGCTGGAGGCCAGGTGCATCGGCTGGGGCGCGTCTGGCAGGAATGGCGGACAGGTGCTGCCAGGCTATGCGGGACAGGCAGCGATGGAAAGGCAGCTCTCGCGCGAGGATGCGCGCCGCGCCTGGGATATTTCCATTGAGGCCTTGCACCTGCTGCATGCGCGCATGGCCGCCGGCGCCATCGACTGCGACTACACGCCCGGCTGCATGACGCTGGCCATCACGCCACGCAAGGCGCGCGCGCTCGATGACTGGGTCGACCATCTCGCCTGCAACTATGGCTACCAGATGCAGTGGATACGCGCCGCCGAAATCCGCGAATGGATCGCCAGCGAACAGTTCCACGCGGGCGCCTACGATCCGCAGGCAGGACACCTGCATCCCCTGAAGTATTGCCTGGGACTGGGCGAAGCGGCGCGCGCGGCGGGCGTGCAGCTGTTCGAAGGGACCGCGGTGACGGACATCCGGCGCGGCGCGGCTCCGCTGCTGAAAACACCGGCCGGCGAGGTCGAATGCCGTTTCGCCGTACTGACCGGGAATGTCTACCTCGACCAGTTCGGCGGCGCCATCGCTCCCGAGCTCATGCGCCGCATCATCCCGGTCGGGACATACATCATCGCGACCGAGGCCATGCAGCACGAACGGGCGGACACGCTAATCCGCCGCCGCGCAGCGGTATCGGATACCAACTTTGTGCTGGACTATTTCCGCGTGACCGCCGACAACCGGTTGCTGTTCGGCGGCGCCGACGCATTCAGCGGCGCAACACCGCACAACCTGGTGGAGCACGTGCGGCAGCGCATGCTGGCGGTGTTCCCGCAACTGTCCGACCTGGACGTGCAATATACGTGGGGCGGATTCGTCGACGTCACGATCAACCATGCGCCGGATTTCGGCCGGCTCGGCCACAACATCTATTACCTGCAGGGGTTTTCGGGACATGGCCTCGCGCTGGCCGGCATGGCGGGCAGGCTGGTCGCGGAAGCCGTCGCCGGGCATGCGGAGCGCTTCGATGTGCTTACGCGCATCCGGCATGCGCCGTTCCCGCGCGGTGCATGGATACGCGTGCCTGCCGTGGCGCTTGGTGTGTTGTACTACCGTTTGCGTGACCTGCTTTGAAGTCTTCTTGCAGGCCATTCCACATCTCCGGAATTGCTACTTCGCAGTGAATGGCGCGTATGACGCGTCGTAAGACGCTCTATGGACACTGAATGGCGACTTCATCAATCCTGTATGTGGGCATCAAATTGTAAATTTGATAATTTTCCGCTATCTTCGGCGGGCGAATATTTTCAAAATGGCAATCATGTCCGCTCCAATTTCATTCCGCTCACCCATCGCCGGTCTGGCTGACGCCCTCGCCTTTACTCAGTCCCACCGCCTGCTCACGCTGTCTTTCGCCCCGGTTCGGGGATCGACGAAGGCCTGCTGCTGCCGCAGGAACTGGCCGGCACGGAAGGCATCAGCGAAGGGTTTACCTACACCCTGACCTGCCTGTCGTCGGATGTCTACCTGGAGCTGAAGCAA
>Ga0196972_1000110_pt1 | contig 68309 bp, 55 predicted proteins | sample S1v_2013CmetaG_FD_148618 | JGI IMG/M metagenome (GOLD analysis project Ga0196972, IMG submission 148618) | Soil microbial communities from Anza Borrego desert, Southern California, United States - S1+v_20-13C | ecosystem: Environmental > Terrestrial > Soil > Desert | place: USA: California...
GATTGCAATACCCGCACTGGCCTATGCCCAGGCTCCTGACGAGGAATTGATTGACTGGAGAGGCTCAAGTCAATTGACCTGGGACGATTATAAAGGCCGGCCTGATCCCAACTCTGACGCAGCCGCATCCACCACTACCTATCTCGGTATTGAATATAAATTTAGTTCGAAAGGATTCGAATATGATATCCAATGCAGGTTTTCCCGCACGCGGTCATGGGGAAAACACAAGACCGATTATATACTAAAACACGAGCAGGGGCATTTTGATATTGCTGAAATATTCGCACGGAAGTTGAACAGGGAAATGAGTGAATACAGGTTCGATGAAAAGAATTTTAAAAAAGACCTAAAAAAGATCTACGAAAAGATCACTATAGAAAAAGAAGAGTACCAGGAACAATATGACCGTGAAACCGACCATAGCAGAAAGTCTGTAAGACAAGCCGAATGGCTGGTGAAAATCGCTGAACGATTGGAGGAGTTGAAGGAGTTCTCGGAGTACTAGGCCCCGAGATTAGGTTGTCCGTTGTCAGCGGAACCTGAACATTCACGCAACCGCCTAAATCCTAATTCCCAATTCCTAATTCCTTAGTATGTTGTCAGCAGGACCTGAATATTCACGCAACCGCCAAATTCCTAATTCCCAATTCCTAATTCCTTATTATGCTGCCAGGGGTAACGTGAACATTGCTACAGGTTTGGGCTAATGCTTACAATCCTTTTATATTTTACCAACTTAAAGGTATAATCGCCAGAAAGTGAAACAAGGTGGAAGACACAGGATCAACAAGTTTTTTCAACGCCAAAAAACGAGGGAAAAATCAATAATAATGAGAATCACTTCTTCACTACCGTAATTGGCTGCTTCGCCACGGAAATCCTGGGTTTTCCATCGCTATACACCGGGGGTGATAATACCGGCGTGCGGGCCATTAATTGTGTAAACTGGTCAAGTAAGAAAGGATTGTTGGGCTCTATTGTGATGGCGCGGGTAGTAACCCTTCCATTCAAGCCAATTTCGTACTCTATTTCTACCTGGTAAGTACCTTTTTTTACCTTCCTGCTGTCATTCGCCTGGTCAGTGATAATGGCAACATTTGATTCCAGGAAGCGTTTCCACAATTTTTGCTTGGAGTAATATAATTTATTGAGTGAATCAGGAAGCGAATTATCAGTCACCACAGGGGCTGCTTCCTGCCTTTTGCCGGGCCCCGATGAAATAATGGGCGCAGCCGTAATAGGTGCATTTTCTCTCACCACGTATTTACTTGTGTCGCCTGAAATGACTACGGTACCCGTATCCGCCCTGATCTGCCCGCCGTATAATTTTTCCTTGAGAGTTTGAGCCCTGGTACTGCCTGCAATGGCTAAAAAGAGAAAAGAGAAAAGTAGTCTCCTGCTAAAGCTAGAACAAGCCGTATAATTGGCCGTCAACTTTTTGTATGATTTCGCCGAGATGTTCTTCATTTTCCGCAAATTTATTTTTGTCTACATCAATTATCAGCAATGGACCTTCTTTGTAGGCGTCAATCCATTTATTGTAATATTCATTCAACCTCTTCAGGTAATCGAGTCGTATGTTTTCTTCATATTCCCTTCCCCTCTTTTGAATCTGCCCTACCAGTGTAGGAACTGAAGCATTCAGGTAAATGAGCAGGTCAGGAGGCTGAACCATGGTTTTGAGCGTTTGAAAGAAATTGAAATAATTATCAAAATCTCTCTTGCTCATCAGCCCCATCTCATGCAAATTTGGTGCAAAGATGTTCGCATCCTCATAGATCGTCCTGTCCTGGATCACGGTCTCTGTGCCCCTTTGAATCTCTACAAGCTGTTGCAGGCGGCTATTAAGAAAGTAGATCTGCAGGTTAAAGCTCCACCTGGGCATATCCTCATAAAAATCCATGAGGTAAGGGTTATGGTCTACATCCTCGAAGTTCGGGATCCATTTGTATTGTTTGCTCAACAACTCTGTTAAAGTGGTCTTTCCAGCGCCAATATTTCCTGCAACCGCAATGTGTTTTGGTTTTTTTGTTTTTGCCATGCCCTGCCCGCCCCAGCGGAAGAATTAAAAGTTTACAATATTTAACGGCGATAAAAGTATTGAATTCTCCTTAACCAGAAATTGTTTTTGAGAAGCCTCAATAATTGAGACCAATGGCCTCCCTCACGAGTTCCATAGTGGCTCTGGCGCTCTTCCTGGCCTTCTCAGCTCCCTTCTCCATTACCTCCTTCAGGTACTTCTCATCATTTCGTATGGCTTGTGTGCGCTCCCGGATGGGCCCGATAAATTTTACCATGTCCTCACCCAGTTGCTTTTTCATGTCACCATATCTGATGGTAGCGGCATCAAAATCCTTCTCAAATTTTTCCACCACATCCGGGGCGCTCACCAGCCGCATGAGCAGGAAGAGATTTTCGATATAATCCGGCTTGCCGGAACCCGGTTCCGTGGGCCCGCTATCCGTCTTGGCCTTCATCACCTTTTTACGAATGAGCTCATCACTGTCAGATAGGTAGAGTGTGGCATATTCATTTTCGCTTTTGCTCATTTTACCGGCTCCATCCAGGCTGGGTATCTTGATGAGTTCACTACCATAATTGAAAGCAGATGGCTCCGGAAACACCTTTCCATAGCGATGGTTAAACCGGTTGGCAAAATTCCTGGCCATTTCAAGGTGTTGCTCCTGGTCTTTACCCACGGGAACGTATAATGCACGGTGAAGTATGATGTCAGCCGCCATAAGGACGGGATAGGTCAACAAGCCGGCATTGATATTATCAGGATGCTGCCTGGCTTTGTCCTTGAACGTAGTAGTCTTTTCCAACTCACCCAGGTAAGCCAGCATATTGAGGTATAGGTACAACTCGCTGGTTTCATAAACGTGACTCTGGCAAAACAAAGCTGCTTTGTCAGGATCCAGGCCACAGGCGATGTTTTCGGCTATCACGTGTTTCACATTATTGCCAAGCGATTTTGTATCAGGATGAGTAGTGAGCGAATGCAGGTCAGCGACCATGAAATAGCACTCAAAATCTTCCTGCATCTTCACATAATTTCTCACTGCCCCAAAATAATTGCCCAGGTGCAGGTAACCCGTGGGCCTGATACCACTCATTACTATTTTCTTCTGGTGCGCCATTGTTATCTCCTTAAGGAGCGCGAAGATAAGATTTTGTGTGTGTAACAATTGACACCCTGCCTTTGCTCTCTGGGATGAAAATTGTATCAATCATTCGTATAGCACACCCAGCCTGTAATACCATTTCTAAAGACCTCCATTCAGCATTTCAAAATCTCCATAACTGCTAAACCCTTTATATTTGTTTGATGGAAGTGACTGACGAGTTGATTGAAAAATTATCACGCCTCTCGCGTTTGACCTTCAATGCTACAGAAAAGGTGGAAATCCGTCATGACCTTGAAAGGATGATCGGTTTCGTTGATAAGCTAAATGAATTGGACCTGGAGGGAGTAGAACCGTTAATTCACATTGGTTCTGACGTGAACGTTTTCAGGGAAGATGTAATCAAAGGATCCATCACCCGCGAACAGGCCTTCCTGAATGCCCCTTTGCATGACGGTGAGTTTTTTAAGGTACCGAAGGTGATAAAAAAGTAAGCAACCATGAGCTCAATCATTCATCTCGAGGATATTTACAAGAGTTACCAGATGGGTAAACACGCCCTTCCCGTACTTAAAGGAATCAACCTTGATATCTTCAAAAACGAATACGTGGCGCTGATGGGGCCTTCCGGTTCTGGCAAGAGTACACTCATGAACATACTCGGCTGCCTTGACACTCCTACGGCGGGCAAATACGTACTGAATGGACATGACGTAAGCAAAATGGAAGACAATGCCCTTGCCTCGGTTAGAAATAAACAGATCGGGTTCGTGTTCCAGCAATTCAACCTTCTTCCGCGCCTTACTGCGCTTGAGAATGTAGCATTACCCCTGATATACGCCGGCATTGGTAAAAAGGCGCGAAACGAAAAAGCGCTCCATGTGCTTGACATGGTTGGACTCAGCGACCGCAGTTCTCACAAACCCAATGAACTCAGTGGCGGGCAATCTCAACGCGTGGCCATCGCCAGAGCACTGGTAAACGACCCGGCCATCATACTCGCTGACGAACCTACGGGAAACCTTGACTCTAAAACATCTGATGAGATCATGGACATCTTTGGCCAGATCCATCATCGTGGAAATACCGTGGTACTTGTAACCCACGAGGAAGACATTGCTGACCATGCTTTGCGAATCGTCAGATTAAAAGATGGAGTGATCGAGAGTGACAGGAAGAAGCAATTAGTTAATTAGTCAATTATTTAATTAGTCAATTAGTCAATGGATGCGTATTTACACTAAAACCGGCGATAAGGGTACCACCTCGCTGATCGGCGGAACAAAGGTGCTGAAATCAGACCTGCGCATAGAGGCTTACGGCACGGTGGATGAATTGAATTCTTACATTGGTCTATGCAAGGATCTTTCTGGTATCGATGATGCGGTTAATACACTGCAGGAAGTTCAGGACAGGTTATTTACAATCGGTTCCGCTCTTGCCTGTGATCCCCAAAAAGAGACCAAACTCTCCCTGCCTGATCTACACGAATCAGATATTACTCTTCTTGAAAAAAGTATAGATGCTATGAACTCGGAAATGCCTGAAATGAGAAGTTTCATTTTACCTGGCGGGCATCTCACGGTATCGCATCTGCACGTAGCACGCTGCATTTGCAGGAGGGCGGAACGTTGCTGCGTACGGTTGCAAACAGGCACTATACAAGGGGAAGAAGACCTCGTGATAAAATACCTGAACAGGTTGAGCGATTATTTATTTGTGCTGGCGCGGTTTGCGGCACATAGGTTGAATGTGCCTGAAATTCCCTGGAGAGCACGGGTTTAGGTGAATCCTGCTAAATAATTTTTCCATCCTTCATATGAAGCACCCGGTCACTCAGGGCAGCCAGCTCTTCATTGTGGGTAACGATGAGAAAGGTCTGGTTAAATTTGTCTTTTAATTCAAAGAAAAGTTTGTGCAATTCCCGGGCATTTGCAGAGTCAAGGTTCCCGGTGGGCTCATCTGCAAAAACGATATCGGGCTTGTTTATTAGTGCGCGAGCCACCGCTACCCGTTGTTGCTCCCCCCCACTCATGGCGCCAGGCTTATTTTCCAGGCGGTGAGAGAGGCCAAGTATGGAGAGCAACTCCCTGGCGCGTTCCTCCACTTCCTTTTTCTTTCGGCCCCCAATCCAGCCGGGAATGCAAACATTCTCCAGCGCACTAAACTCAGGTAAAAGATGGTGAAACTGGAACACAAACCCGATGTGCTTGTTCCGGAAAGCCGCCAGCTTTGCTGAAGTGAGCACATTAAGATTTACTTCGTTCATCAAAACCAGGCCAACATCAGGCCTGTCAAGAGTTCCCAAAATATGAAGGAGGGTACTTTTGCCAGAGCCGGAAGGACCCACAATGGCGACCACCTCCCCTTTTTCCACTTTGATATCCACCCCTTTCAGTACTTCTACCGCTCCAAAACGTTTATGAATATTTTTCCCTTGTAACATGCAGCCAATTTGAAGTTTGATAAATCTATCGGATGGTTGAAAACGGGCACAATTTGACGAAAATACAGGTAAATCCACTTACAGTCGGTGGTGAACCGGCCCTTTTTAGCTTCTAAATGGTTAGGATACAGAATTTTTGTGAATATGTTTTAAAGGCTGCATAAACTCCCATTTGGAAAATTCGTTAATAAAACTACTTTTGCGAAAAATTTAGGGTATAATAACCCTGAATAAAAGATTGCTGAAATTCTAAAAATCCCTGGAAAAATATGTTTTGGACACTTGAACTTGCCTCGTACCTGGAAGACGCGCCGTGGCCCGCTACCAAAGATGAACTGATCGATTATTCGATCCGATCAGGTGCGCCTATCGAAGTGGTAGAGAACTTACAGGAACTGGAAGATGAAGGCGACGTGTACGAAACGATAGAGGATATCTGGCCTGATTATCCTACGCAGGATGATTTTTTGTTTAATGAGGATGAGTATTAGACGTTTAACGTTTAACCTTATTTTTCCATCTGCTCAATCACCGCACCCGTCACTCCCGTAAAACTGAACCCACCATCATGAAACAGGTTTTGCATAGTGACCATTCTTGTGAGGTCGCTGAACATGACGACGCAGAAATTCGCGCAGTCTTCACCTGAAGCGTTTCCCAGGGGACTCATTTTTTCCGCATAATTTATAAATCCATCAAATCCTTTTACTCCACTGCCGGCCGTTGTACGAGTGGGGGATTGTGAAATGGTATTTACTCTCACTTTCTTTTTTACCCCATAATAATAACCAAACATCCGCGTCACACTTTCAAGCAAGGCTTTTGCATCAGCCATTTCATTATAGTCAGGAAAAACCCGCTGCGCTGCGATATAAGTGAGGGCAACAACGCTTGCCGACTCATTGAGTGCATCAAGGTCCCATGCAGTGCGAAGCACTTTGTGAAGGCTCATGGCGGAGATATCCAGTGTTTTCTGGTTCCACTCGTAATTCATTTCTGTGTAATGCTTTCCTTTTCTCACATTCAAACTCATCCCGATTGAATGCAACACGAAGTCAATCTTTCCGCCGAAATGCTCCAGTGATTTCTCAAAAAGATTTTTAAGATCATCCATGTTCGTCACATCTGCACCAATCACCGGTGCATTTCCGCACGCTTCAGCCAATTTATTGATTTCACCCATTCTCAATGCAACCGGGGCATTCGTCAAAACAATTTGCGCTCCTTCTTCATGGCATTTGAGTGCCGTTTTCCAGGCAATTGATTTTTCATCCAGCGCCCCGAATATGATTCCTTTCTTACCTTTTAAAAGATTATTTGCCATATCTGTCTAGTTAATTTTTCCTTCTTTTTTTAGGTCAGTATAAACTTTCTCGCCCAACATATAGCCAAGGCCCTCGCCTGCAGCTGCACTCTCACGGATAATCATCGGTTGCACGTGCAGCAATTTTTTTCCCAGGTCAGTTTCATAAAATTTACTCAGCGTCTTTAATTCTTCAACCGTAAAATAATTCCTGTAAACTTTTATTACCAGGTTTTCAAAGGCCTGCCTGGCCCATGGAGCTCCAAATTCGGCAATCATCCTGTCAATGATGACGTCCGGAAGCACATCCTGCCCTCGAATTGCGTTAACCTGTCTTCTTGCTTCTTCAATTCCTGCATTGATAGCATTGGAACTGGTAAGCATTTTCCTGATTTCGATAGTCAATTCATCCTCCGGCACTGCACTGGTATCCACCTGCGGTTTAGGTACAATGGCTTCCACGTCATCTTCCTGCTGCCATTCACCCCCGCTAGTATCAATGGCGACCATTTGAATAGACGGCGGTAAATGTTGCGGTGGCGGCGGTGGTGGTAATTCTTCGGGTATTTCTTCTCTCACGGCTGTGTCCTTGAGAATGCTGGCAATCCCAACAGGCTTGCCCTTGTGCTTCGAATTCGGTTCATTCTTAGACTCTGTTGTCTGCGCCCAAAGCTGGTTTGCGGCCAGGAGAAAAATGAAAATTAAGAGGGTAGGAATACGATGGATTTTCATAATATGAATATAACTGTAAAAATAAGAAGAATCTAATGATCGTTGCTCGTTGTTCGTTGGCGAAACATTTGGTTCACAGCTCTTCCAAATGTGGCAATCGCCAATTGGTAAGGTATCTTACGACCTCCTGGTCTAATTAACCGCAAACCTCTAACCCCTAACCCCTACCCCCTAACCCCTGACATCGATCAATTCATAACCATCTCTCTTGCGTTCTCCATCGCTGCTGCGGTAGGCTTTTCACCACTGAGCATCCGGGCAATAGCCGTAATTCGCTCCTCCGTGTCGAGCTGCCTGATGTTCGTCTTTATGGCATCTCCCACTATTTGTTTGTATACAAAGAAATGTGCATTTGCTTTGCCTGCGATCTGGGGTTGGTGGGTGATGCAGATGATTTGCCGCTTTGCGGCAAGTTCTTTCATGATAATGCCTACCTGCCTTGCGGCCTCACCTGAAATTCCGGTGTCTATTTCATCAAATATCATCGTGGGCAAATCAACGGATTCTGCAACCAGGGATTTTATGCAAAGCATGAGGCGGCTGCGCTCTCCTCCGCTCGCCACTTTTTTGAGTGGCTGAAAGGGTGCTGTTTTATCAGCAATTGATGAGGCCACATTACCATTAAATAAAAATTCTATCACATCAAGACCTTCATCATTAAGCGCTGCTTCAGTTGTTTGTTGAACCGAGATTCGTGCATTAGGCATGCCTACACGAGCAAGCAGCCTATTCACTTTCTCCTCGAAAGGTTTTACCTGTTTCTTTCTTCCCGCGGAGATCTTTAGCGCCATCTTTCTGGCACTTCCTTCAAGTTCTTCTATTTCCTTTTCCTTCTGAGAAATTTGCGCGTCAATGTTTAGCACGGCCTGAAGCCTTATTTCCAGTTGTGCCTGCACCTCCAGCAACTCTGCCGTGGTTTTAACGCCATGCTTTTTCAATAATTTATAACCTAATGAAAGCTTTTCATTGAGCTTTTCTACTTTTCCTGCATCATATTGCACATGATCGCTTAATCTCGAAACTTCATCTGCAATATCCTGCAACTCAACCTGGCAGGATTGAAGTCGGTTTAGAATTGCAGGCAGCCCGGGGTGAAACCCGCCATATGCGCTAAGCCCATTTTGCAGCACTTTCAATTGTTGCACTATGGGCGACTCTGACTCCTGCAGGCTATAACTTACTTTATTCAATGCGCCTTTGATGGCTTCTGCATGGGATAACATTCGCAGCTCTGCATCTATATTTTCAATCTCGCCTTCCGTAAATGCTGCTTCTTCCAGTTCATTGTACTGGTATTGATTATAATCGGCTTCCTTATCAAATTGCAATTTTTTCCCGGTGAGCTCCTGCAGGTCCCTGCCAGCGGCAGACCATTTACGATATACGCTCCTGTATTCTTCCAGTATTGATTGATGCCCGGCTAATGAATCAAGCACGGCCCGTTGAAAATCTGATTCGCCCAATTCATAGGTATCAAACTGCTGGTGAAGATCCACCAGCAATGAACTCAGTTGCTCGAGCTGATCAAGATTAACAGGGGTATCATTTACGAAAGCGCGGGATTTGCCGTTTATTCCAATTTCCCGGCGTATGACGAGTTCATCGTAAACGTCAAGCTCATGTTCTGTGAGGAAATGCTTTACCGCTTTGCGGTTTTGGTGGTCAAACACTCCTTCCACTATGCATTTCCTGTCTTTTGAAACCAGCAACGAAGAATCGGCACGTTGACCAAGAATCAATCCTAGTGCTCCAACTATGATGGACTTGCCCGCACCGGTTTCACCGGTGATCACATTCATTTCTGTAGAAAAATCTATCGACAGGCTCTCGATGATGGCATAGTTTTCAATACGTAACGTTCGAAGCATGTGTCGAAGTTAACACGTTTTCCGTTTTCTGTTTTCTGTTTTCCGTTCGGAAAAAAGAAAACCTCCCGATTTAAAAAATGGGAGGTTTATTAAAAAAAATACCGGATTATTTTATTTCCACGTTATTACTAAGTTCATCATCTACAAGAATACGTCCGCAGTTTTCGCAGATCATGATCTTTTTATGCTGCTTGATCTCGCTTTGCTTTTGAGGAGGTATGGCGTTAAAACAGCCGCCGCAGGCATCGCGCTCAACGGGAACAACCGCCAAACCATTGCGGTAGCTTTTACGGATCTTTTCATAACTGGCGAGTAAGCGGCTGTCTACATGCGTCTTGGCTTCTGAGGCGAGTTTGTTATAATGCTTCTCCTCTTTTTCATTAGCCGCGATGATCTTCTCCAATTCAGCCTTCTTTGTAGCAAGCACGCCTTCTTTAGCAGCAATATTCTTTTTGGCCTTGTCAAGGATCACGGCTTTCTCCGCAATCTCATCTGTAGCATCTTTGATATGCTTTTCAGCCAGCTTTACTTCAAGCTGTTGCATTTCCATTTCCTTATTGATAGCTTCAAACTCACGATTGTTCTTCACGTCAGCACTTTGCTTTTCATATTTTTTGATCAGCGCTTGGGCTTCTTTAATGGCTTCCTTTCTCTGCTCGATAAATTCCGTGACACCGTTAATCTCCTCTTCAATTCTCGTTTGTCTTGCATGAAGACCGGTAATCTCATCTTCAAGGTCTGCTACTTCCATGGGGAGTTCACCTTTCAGGATCCTAATTTCATCCAGTTTGCTTTCGATCTTTTGAAGGGTAACTAAGGAGCTTAATTTTTCTTCAACTGAAAATTCTTTGACGCTTGCCATTTGTATTATTGAGGTTTGAATTGATGCATGCTATAAAGCGGACGTTCCATTTCATCTGCCTTCACCTTAACTAAAATACCTCACAGGGTTAGTATTGACAGATGTTTTTAGGACGGCAAAGGTAGGGAATTTTTCGGCTAAAATTTCTTGTAGCAGGGCAATCGTGAATTGCTCGCTTTCATAATGCCCCACATCAGCAATGATCATCCTTCCTTCTGCGTCAAAAAATTCATGGTACTTGATATCCGCGGTCACAAATATATCTGCTCCCGCTCTCAATGCCTTGGCAATCACGAAGCTACCCGCTCCGCCGCACACCGCCACCCGCTTGATTGTATTGTTTACAAACGGAGTATGACGAATTACGGAAAGATTGAATACAGCCATTAAATGGGCTAGAAATGCTTTTGCCTCCATGGGGTGGTCAAGATCACCGATGATTCCGGCACCTAAACCGGGGTGCGCATTAGTAAGTGGAACCAGGTCATACGCCACTTCTTCGTAAGGATGAGCCTTTTGAAGAGCGGCCAGTACCCGTGTTGCCAGGTGACCGGGAAGGATCACTTCCAGCTTTACTTCCTCTTCAGTATGGCGTTTACCTTTTTCACCCGCAAAAGGGCTTGTGTTTTCCCCGGGGCGATAAGTACCCTTACCATGGCTATCAAAACTGCATTCACTATAATTCCCAATCTGGCCTGCACCTGCTTCAAAAACTGCGTTGCGCACAACTTCAGCATGGGCAGTGGGAACAAAGGTGAAAAGCTTCACCAGCCCGCCCTGTTTATCACCAAGTATAATGCGATTATGAATGCCAACAAGGTCTGCAATACGGCCATTAACACCCTGGATGACGTTATCGAGATTGGTATGAATGGCATAAATGGCTATATTATTCCTGATGGCCTTGATGATCGCCTTCTCCACGTAATTTTTTCCATTTATTTTTTTCAGACCACGAAAGATTATTGGGTGGTGAGACACGAGTAGATTGCACTTCTTTGAAATGGCCTCATCCACCACGTCTTCCGTAGCATCCAGTGAACAGAGAATACCCGTGCAATCCCATTCTTCATCGCCGGTGATCAGCCCCGCGTTATCATAATCCTCCTGAAGAGAAGGGTGAGCAACGCCTTCAAGAAAAGAAATTACTTGTGAGATTTTCATGAATCAAAGATATATTTGAATCCCTATTTTATTGAAAGATGGTAAATAACAGGTTTGATTTTATAATTATCCGATTGTTTCGTAACTTTTCATTGACTCCCCACCCATTGATGGCTGCCTATTCTTAATCTAAATTTGTTAAGATGCTTAAAAGAACCAAAGGCCGCCTCCTGATTACCCTCCTGGTGGTAACCGGCTTGGCAGGTACGCTAAACACGGGCACAATTTCACAAAAAGAAAGGAAGCAGGCTGTAACGATCTTGAAAAATTCAAAGAGCGAAATAACAGCCGCCCTCGAGGGCCTCACTGAAAAACAGGTAAATTTCAAAATTTCTCCTCACGACCTTTCCATTGCCGAGATAATTAATAATGTGGCTGCCATTGAAATAAACTTTGCCAGTGAATTAGCTGCCGCCATGAAGCAACCTGCTGATTCTGAAAAGAGGTTAATCCTTTCTTTTGAAGATGCAGAAGTATTAGGAAATAAAAATCCTGCACTTAACAGCGCCCTTACTCCAAAAATGAAAGCGAATAAAAGTAAAGCGGATGATGCATTAAATCGATTCACGGCCATCCGCACAGATCATATAAAATATGTAAGAACATCCACAGAGGATCTCCGCAACCATGTTGTGCAAACGGAAGCCGGGTGGGTAGATTATTACCAAAAATTTCTCCTGCTGGGTATACAAACAACTTTGGCGGCCAAACACATCAAACGGATAAAAACTCATAAGTCATTTCCAAAATAACTTACGTTTTTCGTTTTCCGTTTTCGCTGCCTGCGGCGGACAGGGAAAACGGAAACTCCCGCCGGCCGGCGAAAACGTTATTGAACAATTTTTTCTATCATTAGAAACTTCCCCTCGGCCGTCATCCCCTCCACCACAATCCTGAACTTCTTTGTGCGATCATTGTTATAAAACCTTATCGGTAAGATGGGATTTATTCCGGCTACAATTATCCCTGAATTCCATAAAAGCGTGATCCTGTTATCCGCCTCGGCATCCTGCCGTTTTACAGAATAGTCAGGCGAATAAAATTCCTTAACCACTGAATAGCCCGGTGCCACCAGCATATCACCGCTCGATTGTGTAGCATTGAGAAAATCCTCTCCCCGTTTGGTATAAACTGCTAATGCACCTCCCGCTCCTCCGCCTGCGGCACCCACAAAATTGCTGAACAATTTTACCATCGCTACCTGGGAACCCGGAATGCTTGCTATCACGTTTGGATCTACTTCTACTTCATCAAGGAAAACTGTCATCGGTATCACACCCATGTCACTTATTGTGGGCCCCTGCCTGAAATAGATCTGGTAACCGGCTGCGGTGGGATCATTTTCATAATTGGGTTCTACAATGGAAAGACCCGGTACCCTGAAACGCAGGTAATCAAGTACGTTCGCATATGGACCCAGGTCATCTGATAAAAAATCCATTGTGCGCAGAGCATCGCCTGCAAATAATCCGCTCACATGCTTCTCTTCAAACTGCTGCAGCTTAGTTTTCTTTACACCCAGCACAACCACTTCGCCTAACATCTCCCCTTCTGCGCGCATGATTTCATCATACTCATCATGAAACCTTTTTGCGTCCGCATAACTCTCCGCCTTGCCCGTGTTTACCGGTTGCCAGGTCAAAGGAGGCAAATTAAACTGCCGGGTAATTGAATCACCGTTTATCCTTACCTCGATGAATTTGCTCTTCCTTCCCTTTATATCACTCAGGTAAATTTTTGCGCGGGTAAAATATACAAGTGAATCAAGTTTGAACACTCCCTCCTTGTCTGTAGTAACCATTTGCATTTTCCTTCCTGAATCAGCCGTCATAATAATCGCCATCATTTGCTTCTCCGCAAATGGCTTCTTTGTACCCTCGAGCATTACTTTTCCATTAATGGAAATAAATCCGGCATCACTAAACTTTTTCCCGCTATTCACCTGCTTGTTCAGTTCACTCCATTTGAACCTCCTCCATCCATTCGTCATCATCACCAGGTCAAGCGCTTCACTGACTGTTTGATTATCTGATGAAAAATAATACGATGGCCGGTGTATATAACCTTTAAGATCTGACGTGAGCAGAATCCCTGAAAATATATTTTCAGGTCGCGTGCTGTCAATTTCAAAATTTTCATCTGTCACTGAAACCGAAAAACTTCCCACGATCGTATCCTTTAATACCAAAGAGAGCCGATTGAAACCGCGCTTATCAAAATTTATGGTATCCGTACTAATGGTTCCTTTTATCAGGTATTCTTTGTTGTCAATAAATGTTAATCGTTCTGCTAACGGTACCCCATCCTTATTAAACACCGTTACCTGTAGTATGCCAGATGACAGGTCGCCGGTTTTAATGGTGCCGGTTAATTCATTTTTCACATTCTTAAAATCAGTCCTGAACACCACCTGGTGCTGCATTTGTCCTATCATATAAGCAGCGGTGAAATTGGGATCAGCCGTATGCTGTAGTATCTCAAATTGCTTCTCTTTTCCCAGGTTTAGCACTCTTAATACAATGCCTTTTTTATGCTGGGCAGGCAGGTAATGTTTTACCTTTTTTTCATCCTCATCCAATACAACATAATACTTCATGTTTTCATCAGGAGTAAAGTCAACGTATCCCATTCCATCATGAGAAGGAACCAGGGATGCCACTTCCCTTCCCGACTCATCTTTAAGTTTGCCGGAGGCCATCAGTGGAAGACCATTCTTATTTGTGATCTTAAAAGCCATGCTATTTGAAAGACCGGCAATTAAATTCCCCCCTTCGGGAAAAAATTCAACCCTCGGCTCCTTTGATACCTCTGACCTGGATTGATTCTTACCAAAAACGGGAATCATCTTTATATAGAGTAATTCCTGGTCATGATTCAGCATCTCGGCTGTATAGGCACGAATAGCATAGGCATCACCCGTCAGGGAGTCAGGCAATTCTATTTGTCCGCGTGAAAAGCCGCCAAAAATGGGAAACACATTTCTCCTTATCACCTTTGAACTCTTGTTAAGCAACTCCACGTACAGGCTGGTGCTCATGGTAGAAGGATAGATGCCCGCATACAGGTAGGCCTTAAACCACATGGTTTGACCGGGGAAATATCCTGAACGGTCAAAATGCAGGTAAACTTTCTCAATCGGTACTTTTTCCGTCCATTGACTGAGCACCTGCTCAGGCTGCTGGCTGTGGGAAAAAACAGAAAATAAAAAGCAAAGGAATAAGAGGTTGGGTCGATGGTTCATGTGGCGTTGTTCTGGTATGAAGATATAACGTTTTCCGTTTTCCGCTTGCCGTTTGCCGGTTGCCGTTTGCCAGGCCGTGAAGGTACCAAGCATTTGGGGGTAAATTGGAGGGTGTTTAAGGGTCCCGGTAAGAAGTTAGGAGTTAGGGGTTAGGGGTTGTTGAGACCAAAATTGCAAGGCACTCACCTGCATTGTCGAAGGGTGGGTTGATACAATTACAAAAAGAAAAGGAACATACTCAGTAAATCGCAAGAGTTACTGAATTAAATACGCCTCCGACAATTGACATCTGACAACTGTGAACTTATGCTTCGCACGACTGTCAGCTTATTCTTCGCACGACTGTCAACTTATGCTTCGGACAACTGACAACCGGCAACTTATTTCGGAATTTCCTAAGTAATTCCCTATTGACTATGCAAAAGGGAATTAGTAATTTGTGTGTCCAATCTTATTTATGAAAAAATTCCTTCTCGCCTGTTCCTGCCTGTTACTCCTGGGTAGCTGCAAGAAAGCCATTGAAAAAATCAAAGAGGATATGCTCGTGGATGCGATGGTGAGTGGCCAATGGAGGATCACCAATTTTGAACTCGATGGCGCCAATATTACCGACCAGTTTCTTGGATATAGCTTTCAGTACTTCGAATCGCGAACCGTCGATGCCATTAAAAACGGAGCGGTAGAAAAAACCGGCACCTGGGATGGTGATATGTCCACACAAACTACCTGGGCCAATTTTCCCAACGTAACCGAACCCCTTAGCCTGGTCAACGGTACCTGGCAGATTCAAAGCAGCAGCTGGACGTATGTGGTAGCTGCTCAAACCGTTTCCGGGGTCACACGGATCATGCGCCTCGACAAGATTTGACGCAACGTTTGCCGCCATTCACCCGTTTGAATTAACATCCAATAATCCAGCTTCATACTCCACCATTTAAGCTGGTATCTTCTGTGCAAAACCTTAGGAACGCTTTTTGTATTTACATGTTCCCCCTGCATGAATCGTAAACCACGAAACGCCTGAGGAAAAAAAATTATACGACCCTTACGAAAGCCCTTTTGATTTTCGTAATAGCACTATCCGGAGCAACTCTTGTCTCCGGGCAGAATCCTGTTGCAAACTTTACATCAGATGTTACTACCGGCTGTGCTCCATTATTGGTAAGATTTACCGATGCCTCAACAGGTAATCCTACTACCTGGAATTGGGAGTTCAGCAACGGAACGCTTTCAAGTGTACAAAACCCGGCTGTCACCTTCAATGATCCGGGTACCTATTCCGTGAAACTCGTTGTGCAGAATGCCAATGGAATCGCCCAGGTGGAGAGAATAAATTACATCACCGTTCTTCCATCTCCTACAGCGGCCTTCACAGCTGATCTAAACCTCGCCTGCCTTCCGGCTACTATCAATTTCACTGATCAATCTACACCCGGCGCCGGCTCCATTACGAGCTGGAACTGGGAATTTGGAGATGGTGGTACCTCCACAGCACAGAATCCCAGCCATACGTATAATAACGTTGGCTTCTATACCGTCACACTCACCGTCATCAGTAGCTCCGGCTGTATGACCACCACCACGCGCAGTAGTTATATAAGGATCGTGGCAGGCGTTGAAACTGATTTCACGTTTGATCTTCCCACCACCTGCCAGGCCCCCTTTATAGTTCCGTTTCAAAACCAATCGATCGGTCCGGGAAATATTGCCTATTCCTGGGATTTTGGCAACTCTCAAACCTCTACGGATGTGAATCCTACAGCCATTTATAATGCTGAAGGCACATATAACGTGACGCTTAATACTATGAGCGACCTGGGTTGCGGTGGCTCCATTCAAAAAACCATAACCATCAGTGGTGTGGGTACTGATTTCACAGCGCCCACCAGTGCCTGCCTGGGGCAACCCGTCAATTTCCAGAATAATTCATCAAGTCCTCCGGTTTCTTCTTTCTGGGATTTTGGCGATGGTACTTTTTCAGGACAAATAAATCCAATCAAGACATTCTTAACCCCTGGAACTTATGATGTAACGGTGGTCAATCAATACGAAGGATGCCGCGATTCGATAACCAAGCAGATCACCATTACGGGGAAACCGGTGGTGGATTTCACGGTAGTGGATAGTATCTCCTGCTCCGCACCTTTCACAGTGCAGTTTACTGATGTAACGCCTGGTGCTACAAGTTGGCTATGGGATTTTGGAGATGGAAATACTTCAACACTTCAAAATCCTTCTCACACTTACCAGGACTTTGGCGAATATTCCGTGAGCCTTACCGTGTCAACCGGGCCAGGATGTAGTAATTCAATTGTAAAACCCGCCATCATTAAGATCAGGCCAATTACGATGTCAATCAATGCACCAGCAGGCGGATGCGTACCGTTTACCTACACTCCTCAGGCAACGGTTAGTTCTATTGATAATATTGTCAGTTACCAATGGGACCTTGGTGAACCAGGCGCGGTTTTTACAGGCGAAAACCCTCCACCTTATACGTATAATAATCCAGGCACTTATGCAGTCACTCTTACCGTAACTACCGAACAGGGATGCGTGCAGACATTGACCGTTCCTAACGCTGTACAAACAGGAACTCCTCCTATTGCAGACTTTAGTTTTTCACCCAATAATGTTTGCGCAAGTGAAATGATTTTGTTTCAAAACCAATCCACAGTTTCGCCGGGTGCTGACGTATCATTTCTCTGGAATTTTGGAGACGGCGAATCCTCGTCTCTTCAAAACCCCCAGCATATATACACGGATACGGGACTGTTGACGATCACCCTCATCGTATTTAATAATCGCTGCCCTGATACTGCCGAACAACAGATAACTGTGCTGCCACCAGTGGCCCTGTTTAACTATACCGTGAATTGCGCTACCAATCAGGTTACATTCAGAGATTCAAGTCTTGTAGATCCTGGCCTCACTCCCCTTACCTATTCCTGGCAAATGGGAGATCCTGCTAACACCACGTTTAACGTGAAGGATCCTCCGCCATTTACATATCCGGGACCTGGCACCTATAACGTGACGCTTACCGTGACGAATGGATCATGTTCCTATACAACCACTGAACCTGTTACAATCGCAGATGAACCCGCTGATTTTACAATAGATCATAACCCGGTTTGCCGGAATGGACAATTTACCTTAAGTGCAATAAACAGTAATGCATCTAACATTCAGAATTATGAATGGGAGGTTGACGGAGTGACTGTTGGTAGTGGCAGATCGATCACACATCGCATTGCAGACAACGGCGTGTATGATGTAACCCTCATCATAACGGACATCAATGGTTGCATAACCAGCAAAACAATGCCTGATTACATAACCGTTGGCGGACCGGTTGCTAACTTTGAGCCTGCAAATCCCGGGGCCTGCCTCAGCCGCACTACCACGTTTACTGATTTGAGCACGCCAGCAGGTTCGATAGTCAACTGGCATTTCGCATTTGGGGATGGGCATGAGCAGGATTTCACTTCGGGACCATTTACGCATGTATATGACGGATTAGGCACTTACAGTGTAAGTCTTACCATCACTGATGCGCAGGGATGCACGGATACTTATACGTTACCTGCTGACCTGATTGTTTCTGATCCGATTGCCGGTTTTAGAGCTGACACTTTTTATTGCCCCGGAGCGCCCTTGAGTTTCATAGATACTTCATCAGGTGCGGGATTGAGCTATCAATGGTATTTCGGTGATGGAAATACATCAACAATTCAAAACCCCACCAATGTTTATCCAACAGGCGACGCAGATTATACAGTGAAACTTGTGATCACTGATATTTCTGGTTGCACTGATTCACTCACTAAGGATAATTATATTAAGATAAGATCACCAAAGGCGGCATTTAGCCTGACTGATACCACTACCATTTGTCCCCCTCTCAGAACATCATTTCTTTTTGAAGGTAGCGACTATGAATCCTTCTATTGGGATTTTGGTGACGGCGGTATTTCCACAATACCCAATCCGAGCTATTTCTATGGCAACTACGGAAACTTTACACCTACCCTGGTATTAACAGGTCCGGGAGGTTGTGTTGACTCCGTGAGTTCATTGGTTACCGTGCATAATCCAAATAATTTCCAGATCAACTACGGACCGCCAACTACTGCCTGTAATTCATTGAACGTTGACTTTAGTCTTGTAGTACCGGCAGGGTTCAAGTTCCATTTCTTTTTTGGTGATGGCTCAGTAGATTCTTCCGGTGCCACCACGCTTAGCCATTTCTATTCCCGGCCAAGTAAGAGCCATCCAAGATTGCTTGTGTTTGATACCCTTTCGGGTTGCCAGGCGGGCCTTACTGCCAGTCCAAGAATTGATGTGCTGGGAGCGATCCCGCTTTTTGACAAAGACATCAGTAAATTCTGCGATAATGGTACGGTGGTATTCTCTGATTTTACCACTAAGAATGAGCCTATCATTTCTACTGTGTGGGATTTTGATGATGGAAATACTTCCAGTGAAGTAGAGCCAACACACTTCTTTGCAGAACCCGGAACATACCTGGTTACATTAAATGTAACTACCCAAAGTAATTGCTCGAGTTCGTATACTGATACAATATTTGTTTATAGAACGCCGGAGCCTGTAATCGGTAGCAGGGATACCGTTTGCGTAGGATCAACTGAAAATTTCCTGGGAAGCACGGTAATTGCTGACACTGCTATCGCGTGGCTATGGAATTCACCCGTGATTGAACAAAACCCCAATCAGAACATTGCTATTACATTCAATAATGTGGGAGATTACCCTGTTAGTTTGATCGCCCGGAACCTTTTAGGTTGTAGTGATACCATCAGTAAGGTGATTCATGTGATGCCACCACCCGCTGCTACACCCGTGCAAAACCCGGTCACCATAAATGTTGGCGGTGGCACTGACCTGTTGATGGATTATACCGGTGATATTACATCATACACCTGGACTCCGGCATCAGGTTTGAACTGTACAACCTGCCCGGTTCCTTTTGCGTCGCCGTCATCAAATACTACCTACACCGTGGAAATTCAAAACGTGCATGGATGCATGAGTTCATCAGAAATAACCGTGAATGTTGTTTGTAATGGATTGAATTATTTTATGCCAAACACATTTTCTCCGAATGGAGACGGACAAAATGATGTGTTTTACCCTAGAGGCAGCGGCCTCTTTCGCATAAAGAGCCTTTTGATCTTTAATCGATGGGGTGAAGTGGTGTTTGAAAGGAAGGACTTCAGGCCTAATGAAAAGAGTGCAGGTTGGGATGGCACATTCAAAGGCCAAAAAGCCAGTTCAGATGTATACGTCTATATGTTGGAAATTCTTTGCGACAATAATATGGTTGTGCCGCTAAAAGGCAACGTGACACTATTAAGATAAAATGAAGAATATCAGACCATATATTTTACTGCTTGTTCTTTGCGGAACTTTTTCTGCGAGGGCACAGGACATCCATTTCTCCCAGTTCTTCGAAACGCCCTTGCTACGCAACCCGGCGCTCGCTGGGATCTTTACGGGGGATTTCAGGGTACAGATGGTCTATCGTGATCAATGGAGAAGCGTAACGGATGGATACAAGACGGGTTCACTAAATGGAGAATACAAACTTCCCATAGGCAAGGCGGATGATTTTCTCACCCTGGGTGCGCAGGTATTATTTGATCGTGCGGGAACGGCGGCTCTTACGCAGACTTCTTTCATGCCCGTTATAAACTATCACAAAGCCCTAAGCGCGGAAATGAACCGGTATCTCTCCCTGGGTTTCATGGGTGGAATTGTGAACAGGAATTTTGACAGAAGCAAGATCACTACAGATAATTCATATGATAACGGCACTGATGGGGAAACGTTCATCGCTCCAAATTACACGTACATGGATGGAAGCGTGGGCATGAGTTATAATTCAAACCTTACGGCAGATCCCGAAGACAATTATTACCTGGGTATAGCGTATCACCATTTTACTAAACCCAAACACAGTTTTTTCAGGGATCCCTCCATCGCGCTCAATCCAAAATGGGTGGCCTCCGCCGGCTTCAGGTTTGGCGTAACGGAGTTTTCATATGTGACGATCATGGCTGATCACGCCATGCAAAAGAAATATAAAGAAACGGTGGCGGGAGTGATGTATGGAATGAAGCTAGGAGCCGAGATTGACAATCCAATGTATGTTGTGCACGGGGGCCTTTTCATTCGTTGGAATGACGCCCTCATTCCCGTTATCAAAATTGATTATTCTAAATTTTCCTTCGCCTTTAGCTATGATGTGAATATTTCAAAATTGAAGCCGGCCAGCATGAGCCGGGGTGGCTTCGAGCTCTCCCTTTCTTATACGGGTTTAATTGACCGTGACAGGTCAACGCTAAACTCCATTTTATGCCCCCGGTTTTGACGTAATATGCCTTGAAGGCAAAAAGGCAGGAAATCAATAAGTTAAACAAAAATTCTGTTAAAATGGTCGTTTTACTGCGGACAAATACCTGATTTTCAGCAGAGGCATTTTTTTTGTGGCAGATACTTTGCATTATTAGAAAAATCGTCCTATAATTGAAAAATAAAAGTAAATTTGATTCGTTGAAGCGATTTTTACTCATACTACTTATTGCAATTTTCGTGTCTGCCTCTACCTTCGGCCAGGATGGTCGTTCAGGTCAGGGAGATCCAGGCAAGGGTATGAAGTTATATCCCAACCCGGCGAGTACATACATTACTTTTGATCTCACCAAGGGCCATCAAAAAGGCCTTACTATCGTGGTTTATAATTTTTTGGGGAAGAAGATGTCAGAAACTCCAAATGTGGGAGAAAAGACCACTCTCCAGCTCACTGACTATAACCGCGGCGTTTACATCTATCACCTCATTGATGCATCCGGTAAGGTATTGGATACGGGCAAGTTTCAGGTGGCGCGTTAACAAACCACGTTTAACCCAAATCATGCAATACGAAAATTGAACGTTCAAAGCCGTTCAATAACGTTTAAACCCGTTCAATAACGTTCGATCTTGAACGCCTTTGAACGTTAAACGACTTAAACAGCTCGCCCCGCCTCCGGCAGGGTTAAACCCAAATCATGCAATACGAAAATTGACGTTCAAAGCCGTTCAATAACGTTCGATCTTGAGCGCCCTTTGAACGTTGAACGACTTAAACAGCTCGCCCCGCCTCCGGGAGGGTTAAACCCAAACCATACAATAGAAATACGAAGCAATAGCCCTGATCGTTGTTCGATGATCGATGTTGACCTATCAGGTTACTGATAACTTTTGCCCTTTTTAAATTCGTGTTTCATCAGCTTGTCAGCTAGTCAGCGCGTCAGCTACGACTTCAAAAAAGACTACCCTAATGTAATCCTCACCTCCGTTTTTTCCCCGTTTTTCCGCGAGGAAAAAACTCTTAACTATTGTGTTTTTCCCCTTGTTTCACTTTCCGGCGATTGTACCTTTATCTTGTTAAAATATAAAACAGGTTTATGAGCATTTGCCTAAACCTGTTGCCCGGCGACGAAGGTCGCAAGGGGGACTGGCGAGCAGGTGGGTGGGGGTGGGGCGTAAAAATTTACGGCTTCGGCGAAGCCCTGCCAGGTCGTTAAACGTTTAATTCCTCTTAACGCTCTCTTGTTGCGGAATTAGAAATTTGGAATCAGGCGGTCGCTAAATTGTTGAGGTTGCCCGCTCCTGTCAACATTCTCTTGTTGCGGAATTAGGAATTTGGAATCAGGCGGTTGCTAAATTATTGAGGTTGCCCGCTCCTGTCAACATTCGTTTGTTGCGGAATTAGGAATTTGGAATCAGGCGGTCGCTAAATTTTTGAGGTTGCCCTCTGGTAAAGCACGCTTCGGTTTCCCTGAATATTCAGCAACTCCCCAATTCCCCATTCCTAATTCTATTGCATGATTTGGGTTAAACTTAAACGTCATAAGACCTGCACCACCAAAAACTTCAAATACTGCGTATTCTCAATCCCCCATACTATCGGGTGGTCAGCTGATTGCGTTTGAAAGCACACCTGCCTGATTTTTCTCCTCGCATCTTTTGCGGCCAGGGCAATGATTTTGAGAAACAGCTCCTGGTCTACCAGGCTGGTGCAGGAAGAAGTGACCAGAAACCCTCCGGGCCGCGTGAGTTTCATCCCTCGAAGATTAATTTCTTTATACCCCGTAATGGCTTTTTCTATTGTTTCCCTGCTTTTGGTAAATGCCGGAGGATCCAGCATCACAACGTCAAACTTCTTACCTTCCTTGCCCCATTGTTTCAGCACATCAAAGGCGTTTGCCGTTTCAAACCGACAGATATTCTGCAACCCATTTAGCCCGGCATTGTCATTTGCCTGCTTAACCGCGTTTTCAGAAATATCCAGCCCAAGTACCGACCTGGCTCCATAAGCAGCCGCGTGCACCTCAAAGGTGCCTGTATAGGTAAAGGCACCCAGTACATCTGCATCCTTCACGATATTTTTTATTGCACGCCTGTTATCCTGCTGGTCGAGAAAGTAACCCGTCTTCTGTCCATTTTCAATATCTACCAAAAATTTAAGCCCATTTTCATGAATGGTAATTTTTGTATCAAATGGAGCAGAAAGAAAACCCTTTACCTGCGGCATGCCTTCCAATTCACGAACCGGCACATCATTTCGTTCATAAATGCCTTTGGGATTGAAAATCCTGTTAAGTGCGGATACGAGCGCCGGTTTCCAGGCATCCATGCCCAGGGCCAGCGTTTGTATGACGAAGTAATCATTGAACTTATCAATAATAAGTTGAGGTAGCATGTCAGCCTCTCCAAAGACCAATCGGCAGTTTTCAATGTATCCCAACTTCTTCCTGTATTCCCAGCATTCACGTATTCTCTTTTCAAAAAATTCATCATTGACGGGTTCATTCTTATCCCTGGTCAACAATCTGACTAAAATCTGTGACTTGGGATTAATATATCCGCGGCCAATGAATTTTCCCTCATGATTACTGACTTCCACGATCTCTCCACCTGTTACCTCCCCCTCTACCCTGTTCACTTCATTATTAAAAATCCATGGATGGCCATTCTCTACTCTTGGAGATATTTTTCTATTTAATATAACCTGCTTCATAAAGCTGCAAGTTACGTCGCCGGCACCTATACGACACCCGCTTCCGGCCATTTTGTCCCAAAGGCGCTATTGGCAATATTCTTGACTACCTTACCTTTGCAAACAATTTTGAAAAAATGACAGATATGAATACAAAGCAGGAACAAACTGGCAATCAGGAAGAATTTGATATAAATTCTGATGAGAACCAGGGTGGAACAACGCATTTGAATGAACCCGTTGAAAATGAAAGCGAGATTGAAAAATTGAAGGCTGAATTAGATGAGGCAAAAGACAAATACCTGCGGAAAGTGGCGGAGTTTGACAATCTCAAAAGAAGAAACGCCAGGGAGCGAATAGAATTGATTCAGACCGCGGGCGTGGAGGTGATCAGGGAATTACTGGATGTGCTGGATGATTGCGACAGGGCTCAAAAACAGCTCGATAGCACCGAGGATAGCCCTGTAAAAGAAGGCGTTCAATTGGTTTTTAATAAGCTTAGGAATACCTTACAGGCAAGAGGATTGAAGCCCATGGATGCGAAGAACAAAGAATTCGATCCTGAATTACATGAAGCCATTACTGAAATTCCTGCTCCAACACCTGAATTGCAGGGTAAGGTAGTGGAGGAAGTGATCAAAGGATATTATTTGAATGATAAGATAATAAGGCATGCAAAGGTTGTGGTAGGGAAGAACGCATAACGTCAAAATGTATAACCTATAACGTATAACGTTGGGAACCCGGAGCGATAGGTTTCTCCTTATTTGTGAAAATGGCTGTTTATTATTATGATATTTTAATTGATTTAAACGTGAACGTTGAACGCCACGTTAAACGTTAAACGTGAAAGTTTCCACCTATGTCAAAGAGAGATTATTACGAAATATTGGGCGTACAGAAGAATGCATCTGCGGATGAAATTAAGAAAGCATACCGCAAGGTGGCCATGCAGTTTCATCCTGACAGAAACCCGGGAGATAAAGCTGCAGAGGAGAAATTCAAGGAAGCTGCGGAAGCCTATGAAGTATTGAGTGACGCGGATAAGAAAGCCCAATATGATCGGTACGGTCATGCAGGAGTGAGTGGAAATGGCCGCGGCGGCTTCAGTGGCGGTGGAATGAATATGGATGATATCTTCAGCCAGTTTGGAGATATCTTCGGCGATGATATTTTCGGCAACTTCTTTGGTGGTACCCAGCGTGGTCGCGGTAACCAGCGTGGAAGGGGCACAAGGGGAAGCAATCTGCGAGTGAAACTAAAACTCACTTACGAAGAAATTGCAAAAGGCGTCACCAAGAATATCAAGGTTAAAAAATATGTAGGTTGCAATACTTGTGGTGGCAGTGGCGCAAAAGATAAAGGAAGTGTGCAGTCATGCCAGACCTGCGGCGGAAGCGGGCAGGTAAGAAGAGTGCAAAACACGTTCCTGGGGCAGATGCAGACGGTTACCACTTGCCCTACCTGCAATGGAGAAGGAACTACCATCACTGCGAAATGCCCCTCGTGCAAAGGCGAAGGAAGATTATATGGAGAGGAAACGGTGAGTATTGAAATTCCAGCCGGTGTTCAGGAAGGCATGCAATTAAATATCAATGGCAGGGGAAATGCAGGTGAGCGGGGTGGTCCTCCGGGTGACCTGATCATTTTGATTGAAGAAGAGACCCACAAAGAATTGCAGAGAGAAGGTCTGAATGCAGCATATGAACTTCATATTTCCTTCACGGATGCTGTGTTTGGAACGCAAATAGAAGTTCCAACCATTGATGGAAGAGCCAAGATCAAGATTCCGCCCGGCACACAGAGTGGCAAGATCTTCCGCCTGAAGGGCAAAGGATTTCCTGCCGTGAACTCCTATGAAAAAGGTGACCAGCTCATTCACATTAACGTGTGGACCCCGCAACACCTGAGCCCTGATGAACGAGCGGCATTGGAAAAACTGAGTCATTCACCCAACTTCAAACCACATCCTGATAAAAACGAAAAGGGGTTCTTTGATAAGATTAGGGAAATGTTTTCGGGGTCATAGCTATTGGCGTTGTTAGTTTTTCCCTGCGCCAAGTCTAACCGTTGGCAGCAATTCGCAGTAAGTTCATTTCAATCGAAATAATTATTTTGAGGGTATTTTGCATGTATTATGTACGAAATAACTAAACAGAAAAGCACGGGATCTCGCATAGTTTTTGGAATAATCGTGTTTGCCTTTATTACAGCCATCCTTAGGATTGCGTTACACAAACCGACAACGAGTCTTCATGACGATATGATCAAAGCTGCTAATGAGATCAATTCACATGCACCCATAATTATAGATAGCGCAACAAGGCTTGATCATGTCAATGCTCTAGCAGGCAAAGTATTTCAGTATAATTACACACTTCTTAAATTGGACAGAACACAGGTTGATACAGATCTATTAAAGACTACAGGCAAAGAATCTATGATTCATCAAATGAGGCAGGACCCAAATATTGGTATTTTTAGGGATAATGATATTGAAATTCAAGTAAAGTACCTGGATAAAAACGGATCCGACGTCACCACTGTATCCATTTATCCCACTGAGTATTGAAACACTCAGTTGAACTGCAGCCAACATCGAGTTTGGCGAAATGCAGTCTTCAAAGGACCCAATTGTTATAAAGCCAAAATGCCGGATAACATATGTTTGATGAGTTATCAAAATACAAGGAAACTGGCCACTTTTTCTTTCGACGTACCGATAATCTCAATCTTGTATGTAATGCACCAACCAACCGAAGCGGAATATATTTAATGTATGCATTAAAGGGAGGAAGAGTTGACTGGTCTATATAGGAAGATCGGGTAAAATTATGCCTGATGGAACCATTTTCGTACGAAAGGCAGGGGTAGGTGCATTAAAAGACAGATTAATAAACGGTAAGCAATTTGGAGAGCCCCGGAAGACATCCTTGAAGAAACAAATGCTCGTTGAAGGAATAGAAGCTTTGGATATTTACTGGTATGCGACCCACGGGGAGGATTGTAATGACTTCCCGAAAGATCTTGAAAATTTGTTGCTTTCTCGCCATGTTGAATTGTTTGGTCAATTACCACGCTGGAATCGAATTTCCCAATAGCAATGGAACTTCATTTAACATCCGGCTTGCAGCGCAAGCCTGGCGGTTTAAAGGATAAAGAGAATTAATTCAGCCGGCCCGGAAAACCGTATAACTTGGAGAACTTTTTATGCCAGAATATACTCATCCTGATCTTTCCGGAATTACCATTGATTCTTTTGTAGACGTGATTATAAGGTCTCATGGATTTGCAGCGGAAAATAAAGTCTATTTTTTTCATGTAGAGACATTGTGGAATGCGCCATTAGCAGAACAATATTTGGTTTTGTTCAGGCATTGTTATGATTTTACGTATAAAATATCTACTGGCGAAATAAAGGAAAGTCCACCTTGGACAGACGTCCTGGCCGATTTCAAAAAATATACTCAATCTGGAAGATCGCGCGATTATGTTTGGGAGAATGATTTAGCCACAGCCTATCACGCTTTTCTATCGTCAATGATTCTCAAAAAGCGGCTGATTGGACAAGAAAGATAAGTAAGCAGATGCAAGAGCTGAATGTAGAGACTGAGTTTTTCGAGATGAGCCTCGTTTTTCATGATTGGGTTATAGAGAAGTTGAATGACGACACTGATCTGATCAGCCGATACTTTTTTCCTGTTGATTGATACTGCTACACACAACGTCCAGAGCTTGGCGAAATGCCGGTAGTCCGTGTTACTGTCGCTCGACCTGGTGTTGGGTAAAGATATAAAGCTGATTTTATATTCCAAAGCTCATCCGTGATTCTACAAGCTCAACTGAAGCCGAGTAGCGATATACAGCTGAATATATATGCTGAAGCCGGCATATCGCCAAACTCCATGTTAGCAGCCGTTTTTAGCTTTTCTTCTTCTTAACAGTTTTATTGTTTACATGTGGCGGCCATTTCTTTCTGTCATCGCTTGACAGCCAATCTGAATATTTCTCTTTAAATACTTTTGCATTGTCACGTCGTATTGCAGTTAAATAATACTCAATCAAATTGGGGTTGCCTTCACAGAACTCCATTAAACAATTCTGAATTCCAGTAAGTGTCATATATGGCATCATCTCAATTCTGTCAGCTAAGATTATTGCAACTTCTCCTTTTGTCAAATAGATATTCTGGCACTCTGATTTTATATTGGTGGTAGTAGTGTCGGCAAAGTATGTTGCTAGTATTGGAAGAACTTTGTCACCATAATTCATAATTTGCTTTGCTTGTGGCGCTTTTGAGATGTTCTTGGAATTGTCAATATCGTAAAGCGGCGAAAGCAAACTGTCCAATACTTGCTTCGATTGTGCCATTGAAGAATTTAGTGAGAAGGTCAATATAACTGCTATGATTACGAACTTTATCATAATTTCTGCTAACAGTCGGCTTGGGCGCAAGCCTGGGTTACTGGAGAACAAAGATAACTCAATTCAACCTGCCTGCGCCAAGCCGTAAAGATATACGCACTGCGATACGCCAAAATATAAAAGCTTGCAACAACCGGCAGATATCTCGAACCACCTGTCATAACCTTTTCAACCGGAAAAACCCTCGAGCAACGAACACCGGTCATCGATCATCGTGCAACAACAGTGAATGACTGTGTTGCTATATGACCGAATAAGACAACATGGGCCATCGAACAACGAACAACACTATTGAACGGCTTGACAGATGTAAACGTTTAGCATCGCGGGCAGAGCTTCGCCGAAGCGTGGAAAATAAAGCCCCACCCCCACCCACCTGCTCGCCAGTCCCCCTTGCGACTTTCGTCGCCGGGCAACAGGTTTAGCCATATGCCTACAAACCTGTTTTATATTTTAACAAGTTAAAGGTACAATCGCCGGAAAGGGAAACAAGGTGAAAAACACGACGCATAAAAGTTTTTTCAACGCTAAAAAACGAGGAAAAAACAGCAGTAAACAATCCCATTGAATGAACCGGAAAATTTATCAAAGCAGTATCAACCCTGAATGACCTGAACGACCTACAACCGAATAAACCTCGAACAACGACCATCGGTCATGGATCATCGTGCATCGAACATCGTGCATCGTGCAACTACAACAACAAGACAGGTACTTCGAAACCCCTAATGTCACTTCAAATCCAGCAAACCATCATCGACCATCGAACAACGACATCGATCATCGAACAACGAACATCGTTCATCGCTTCTTCTTCGTCTTCGAGTAGAGGTTTCGCGCCTGTTGCACGATTGACACAAATTCCATTTGAAGCACATCACCGGGATCTGCATATAAGCTGGCCCAGTTTACCACATCATTCCAGTTCAGGTTTCTCGTGTATGCAGAACCACGAAGGAGCGAGCCGAACATCGCAACCGCCGCAGAGAACCGGTATGAGCTGTCAATACCGGAGAAGGGAATTACTCTTAGCTTACTAAAATGTTTGAAACTATGCTGCTGGGTACCGCCGGGATCCTTGTATTGAAGCCGAATGGATGCAAAGTTGGGTGCATTCAATCGCGCAATTGAATCAGCGTTCCTGCTATTCAGCACTACCTCAAATATGCTGATGAGCGATTGGGCTGAACCAATTTCTCCTCCTTCAATTACGGATAAGGAATCATTCAACGCGCCTACCTTATTATCGAAACCCAGCAACCGATACTCTTTCACGAATTCAGGCGAAAACTCCACGTCCATGTATACATCATCAGCAACTGCATACAATGTTTGGGTAAATTCCTGCATCAACACTTTTTCCGCTTCCTTGTAATTATCGAGGTAGGCAAAATTGCCATTACCCTTCTTTGCCAGGGTCTGGATTTTTGAGTCCTTGTAATTTCCCATTCCCACTCCCAGGCAGGTAAGGTAGATTCCCGATTGCCGTTGAACCGATATCATTTCATCCAATTCCTCCTCTGTACGCAAACCCACATTGAAATCTCCATCAGTTGCAAGTATCACCCTGTTGTTGCCACCAGGAATGAAATGCGTTTTAGCCACGTGGTACGCCAATTTTATCCCCGCCTCTCCCGGTGTAGAGCCTCCCGGGGTTAGCTGGTCGATAACTTTGATGATACTATCTTTTTCAGCGCCGCTCGTGGTATTAAGCATAATACCCGTTGCACCGCCATACACAACTATAGCCACTGAATCCTTAGCCCGCAGATTATTGACGAGTAATTTAAACGCTGATTTCAACAAGGGCAACCTGTTGGCCATGTCCATTGAACCGGAAATGTCAATCAGGAAAACAAGATTGCTGGGCGGCAATGTATCCAATACCAACTTCCTGGAAGAAAGATGCACATAGAACAATTTGCTCTCCGGGTTCCAGGGACACTCCGTAAGGGTTGTTTTAATGCTGAATGGATCACGACCCGGTGGTTCAATATAATTAATGTTGAAGTAGTTCAGCATTTCTTCAATCCTGACTGCATCCGGTGGAACCATTGAATTCAGGTTGATGAACCTGCGGATATTGCTGTAAGATGCACGGTCAACATTCAGCGACATTCCTGTGTTCGGAAATCTCTTTGCATCCACAAACCGGTTCTCTACTATGCTCGCATAGGTTTCATCCCCGATAAACCAGCTCTTTTGCTCATCCCTTTTCATGTTTCGAATGAGTGATGAGAGTTTATCACGCCTAATGTTAGTTGCGGAGGCGGGTAGAGGCTTAAGTCTTACGTTGAGGTAATTGTCAGCATTGGCAACAATACGCTCTGATTTGTAACCATCAAGGGTAAAACCAAATGTGTCAATCCTGATATTATTGAGGATGCCAAAGGAGCCTTCTGTACCTGACCGGTACACATACCCCGTGCGATAATTTACAATGGTGACGTTTTGTAAAGGATTGCCAGCCTCATCTTTCACTTCTCCCCTAAGGTAGTATTGGCAAAAGCTGGTTGCACTGAAAAGCAGGCACAATAATATGTGGCAAGCGGTCTTCACTGGGATATATTATCCCCAAAGTTTAAAAAAAAGCATGAGAAGGCATAGTCTTTTTACTTCAATTGGTAAATCTCCTTCAAATTACGACCCAGGCCGTCATAATCCAAACCATAGCCTACCACGAATTTGTCGGGAATTTCAAAGCCAATGTAGTCAAGCGAGAGGGGAAACTGGGTGGCCTCACTCTTATGAAGCAGGGCAGCAATCCGTAAGGAGGCAGGCTGTTGATGCATCAATTTAGGCAGGAAATTATGCAGGGTTTTGCCGGTATCAACTATATCCTCCACTATGATCACTTCTTTCCCAAAAAGATCATCTTCCAGCCCTATCGCAGTAACCACATTACCGGATGATTTTAATCCTTTGTAAGAAGCAAGTTTAATAAAGCACAGCTCGCTTTCAATGGTTAGTTGCTTAAACAGGTCAGATGCAAACATGAATGACCCATTTAAAATGGCAATGAATAATGGCCGTTTGCCCTGGTAATCCCGGCTAATGGCGGCTGCCAGTTCCTTCACCCTTTTCAAAATAACTTCCTCAGGTAAATAGGTCTCGAAGGACTTGTCATGCACCTTTATCAGCGCCATATTTTTTATTTGTAAATTTTCAATTCCTGGCCCACCTGCAAATTGTGGCTGCGTAAACGATTCCATTCCATCACGCGCTCCATTGAAACCTTGTAACGTTTTGCTATTGAATAAATCGTTTCTCCTGACTTTACTTTATGCATGACCGGTTTTGACGAATACTTCATTGTCACCTCGTTCCTGTTAACGTTTCCATCATTAGCAGCCAGTAATGAAAGTGCGGGTCGCGAAGGCGCCTTGCCATTCAAATAGATCTTCGTTCCGGCGAGCAGCTTCATGTCATGCTGCAAACTATTATTTTCGAGCAGGGCATCCAGGCGTATTCCTTTTAATTGCGCAATGTAATGGATATCTTCTCCCGCCTTCACAATGTGAAACTCCTCTGATGAGGTCTTTTTCTTACGCTCAAGGTATACCAATTGATCATTATCCAATTCTTCTGTTTCATCAAGGTCATTGAAGTCAAACAGTTTTGCAAGTGAAATGTCATATTGCTGCGCTATAGCCAAAAAGGAAGTTCCTTTCTTTGCATAGATGACTTTTGAACCATTGATCCGGAATTCTCCCGAAGGATACACAGTTGAAGGATTAGCAATAGCCTGCCCGTCTTCTCCTTCTGTCAGCAGCACCGCCTGTTGGGCAATCATGCCGTCTTCAGTCTGCTTATCATTGCCTGCAAATTGCTCTGATTGCGCTGGCGCTTTGCCCAATGCAATGAGCGTATAATCCTGCAGGTTATATTCTTTGACCAATTTGATGATGATCTGTGGATACTTAGGGTTTGTTGCATAACCCGCTTTTTTCAACCCATGAGCCCAGCCCTCATAATCCATGGGGTCAAGTTTAAAAAGTGATGCATAGCGGGAACTATTTTTCAGGAAGTCAGAATGGTCGCGGTACGACTGATCAGGCGATTCATACTTCCTGAAGCATTCACCACGTGCGTCATCATCGTGGGATACGGAAGGCCCCCTCCAGGTTGCTTTGCATTTTATACCAAAATGGTTATTTGATTTCCGAACCAGCACGCTTGTTCCGGCCATGGTCTCATGAATCCCCTGCGCGAGCTTGATTGACGCAGGCACGCCGGTGCGCTGCATTTCGGCAATCGCCATTTCTTTATACGTATCAATGTAATCATGAATGATCGATTTGTCTTGCGCCTTTGAGAAAAGGCCGGAGAAAAGAACACAGCATAGGAAAACTAAACGCACGGTTTGCATGGATAAGAGTATTAAATTTTCCGTATCAGGAAAAGTCCATCACGGAGGGTTAGTACAGATTTTTCAACATCAGTCCTGGTCTTCATGAAATCATTGAATTCCCTTATTCCTCGGGCACTTTTATTTTTTGGTTGATCCTCAAGCACTTGTCCGTGAAAGAAGATATTATCCGCTAAAATAAACCCGTTTTTCCGAAGGCGGGGTAAAACCAGCTTAAAATATTCAATATAGGCCGGTTTATCAGCATCAATGAACACCAGGTCCCATTCCTCGTTAAGGGTGGGGATGATGTCTAACGCATTTCCGGTGTGTAAAATTATCCGGCCGGCAAAAGATGACCTCTCAAAATACCCTCTCGCCCTTGCGGCATCCTGCTCCCGGAGTTCAATGGTGTGCAATTGCCCGCCTTCCCTTAGTCCTTTTGCAAGGCAAAGGGCACTAAAGCCTGTAAAAGTGCCAATTTCGAGGATACGCCTAGGCTGAACCATGCAACTCACCATTTCCAGGAACTTTCCCTGAAGGTGGCCGCTGATCATTTGCGATTCTTGATGGTTCTGTAAAGTCCAGTCGTTCACCTCCTGCGCAAGCTCATCAAGAGGAGAAGTGAATTCCTCCGCGTAGGCCTGTATTGCTGGATTAATTAACTCCAATCAAATCTTTTGTCAAAGATAAGACTGATTACAAAATTGGGCCCGCTATACCTGGTTAGTTAATTCGCTTGTTCATTTCCTCCACCTGAAATCCGTCTTCCGGCCTGGATGAAGAGATCATCCAAAGACCAAGAAAGGTAAACAGCCCATTCAGGATGAGGAGTTCCACCCCTATTTTATACCCTCCAAACACAGAATTGGAGAACGCTACCAGGTTATCAGCAAATGCCCCGGAAAGCTGCATCTTCGCTATGAACCACTCGGCATTGTTCACAAAATCGATGCAGAAAACAAGTACCGGAGCAAGGAGGCACACATATAGTGAATGCCTGTCCCGTATGAATTTCTTAGTCAGAATGCCGAATGCAAAGAGACCCAGTAATGGTCCATAGGTGTAGCCGGCTACTTTAAGAATGATATCAATAATGGATTTATCATTCAATACCTTAAAAAACATAATGCACAGGAAAAAAACGAAGGTGAGGCATAAGTGAACAGTCAGCCTGATTCTTCGCTTCTTCTTTTCATCAATGTCAGTTCTTCGTTTCAAACCAAGTATATCAATGCAAAAAGATGATGTGAGTGCGGTAAGCGCTCCATCTGCACTTGGAAAGAGAGCAGAAATCAAACCAATGATGAAGATTATTCCGATGATAGGCAGCAAATAGTTCCCCAGGGCAATTGCCGGGAAAAGATCATCCCCCTTGGCACTGATCCCACTAGCTTCCGCGTATAGATAAAGCAGGCCACCGAGTAGAAGGAAAAGAAAATTTACAAAAATTAACACCGTACTCAGTGTCATCACATTTTTCTGCGAGCCCTTAAGCGTCTTGACGCTAATGTTTTTCTGCATCATCTCCTGGTCAAGCCCCGTCATTGCAATGGTAATGAATGCGCCGCCCAAAACCTGTTTAAGAAAAAATGCGCCGGAATTCACATCCGTTTCAAAAACCTTGAGATATCCTTTGTCTGACATGGTGGTGAGCGCCTCTCCAAATCCAACGTCAAGTTTATTGATAATGGCAAAAATGCATACTACAAGTCCCGTAAGCATAAAGGTAGTCTGCAGCGTATCAGTATATACAATGGTCTTTACCCCGCCTTCGAAAGTATACAACAGGATCATGAGCAGTATCACCGCCGTGGTTAGAGCGAATGGAATGTTCAGGTTATCAAGTATGAATATCTGGAGAATATTGATGACAAGGTAAACCCTGGCTGTAGCTCCGAGAGTACGTGAAAGTATGAAGTAAGTGGCCCCCGTTTTGTAAGAAATAGTGCCAAAACGCTTCTCGAGGTAATTGTAAATGGAGGTAAGATTCATTCGGTAATACAACGGAAGCAACACGAATGCAATCACGATATACCCAAGAAAATATCCAATTACAATCTGGAAATATGTAAAACCCACGCTTCCTACAGTTCCCGGAACGCTCACGAATGTTACACCGGATAATGACGTACCGATCATTCCAAATGCAACCAGCATCCAGTTAGAGTTCCTGTTACCGATAAAGAATGAATCATTATTGGAGTTTCGGGAGGTATACCAGGCAACAACAAGAAGCAGAACAAAGTAACCAATCACGAAAGAGAACAGCAAGGTAGCCGACATGCGTTAAAATTAAAATGTGGAATATTGAATTTTGAAGATATACATTTTTAGTATCCCTTTGAGCAAATTTATGCAAGCACAACCTATAAAATCACTCGCCGTTTTTTGCGGTTCGAAAACTGGTGTTAATCCCATATTTGCAAAGCACGCAAAAGAACTTGGAAAGTTAATGGCGGAGTATAATGTCACTCTGGTGTACGGTGGAGGAAGTGTTGGCATAATGGGTCTCATAGCTGATACATTGCTCGCGCACGGAGGCATCGTGATTGGAGTTATTCCCCAGGTGCTTGTTGATTGGGAACGACAGCATAAATCGATTACCCAGCTTATTGTGGTGGAAGACATGCATACCAGGAAAAAGAAAATGTACGACCTCTGTGACGCAGCAATTGTTCTTCCCGGTGGTTTTGGCACGCTCGATGAATTGTTTGAAATGGTAACCTGGAACCAGCTTTCGATACATGACAAACAAATTTACATCTTAAATAGCGCAGGATTTTATGACAACCTGGTGGGTCACATTGCTACCATGCAGCAACAAGGTTTTCTATATGAAGCTGCACAGGAGCGGCTGACAGTGATACATGAACCGAAAGATATGAGCCGCTATTTTTAATATTTCCTGTTGAAAAGGCCAATGTTCACGCCCGCGCGTATGATGGGTACCGCTCTCAATCGTTGTTCACCCGTATTGGGATCATAGCGCACTTCCGTATATGGAGAATATTCATCCTTGATTAAATCAAATAAGACTGAGATATAGTAAAAAGTATTCGATTCACTGTCGCGGCCCTGGGCATAACCACCACCTACAAGAAATGAAGTGGCGCTTTCTTTCAACTTGAAACCGGAGGTTCCATCACCCGGGATATATTTCAGATTGGTGTAGTTGTGTTCAAGTTGCCCCTGGAGAAACAAAAAATTCACAGGATACAAGCGGGCAAAGACTCCGGGTCCATACACCGTTTGCCTTACTTTATCATTAAACTGCAGGTAATCCCTTCTGCCGGAATAGATATAATTAAATGCAACGCCGGCATCAAGCCAGTCAGCAACCCTGTATCCAAATATCGGCGTCCCGCCTATCACTGACCCCCCACTGTAAAAGGAAAGTGAAAGGCTGCCTCCGGTAAACAGGTTTTCCGCTCTGAATCCTCCTTCTCCTTCCTCGTCCTGCGCATGCATGCTAACCACTGCCAAGCACAGAAATGAACTCATCAATATTAGTCGCTTCATACTAATTTTTTGCGGTCGATGACCTTTTGCATAATCTGCCACGAAATAAAAATCCAAATTAGCAAGTCAATCAATTCATATCAAAAATCTTACCCGCATTTAAGATATTATTAGGATCAAAGGTCTTTTTGATGCCTCGCATTATTTGCAGTTGGGCTTCTTCAAACACAATATCCATGTATCCTTTTTGAATCAGCCCCACTCCATGCTCGCCGCTGATCGTTCCTCCTAATGCCTTTACCAGTTCAAACAAGGCGCGAAGGCTCTTCATCATCTCTTCATCTCCATGGCTATTGGGTGTTCCCTCCTTGCGGATGCGAATATGCAGGTTACCGTCGCCGGCATGTCCATAACACACTGCTTGAAAATTATGCAGCCTGCCGAGTTCTTTTACTCCTTTAATCAATGCAGGTAATTCAGCCCTGGGAACAACCGTATCCTCTTCGATTGTGTAGCCGGCTATTTTTACAGCTTCGGCCGTACGCCTGCGCAATTTCCAAAGCTCTGCTTTCTGTTGTGCATCATCCGCGAAAAACACCTCGCCGCCGTCGTATTGTTGCATGAGCGCTGAAATTTGCTCCATGTCGTTCATCAATACTTCCATGTTATTACCATCTACTTCAATGATCAGGTGAGCAGCAATGTCATCACTCACAGGCACGGCATGGCTGTCAACCATCCTGCTCACGATCTTCAGTGCATCAATTTCCACCAGCTCCAGCCCGCTTGGAGTGAAACCTGCCCTGAAAATGGCGCTCACCGCTTCACTCGCCTTTTCCAATGACCTGAAAGGAACGAGCATTAAAAGATCATATTGGGGAAGCGGTATTAGTTTCAATACAATTTTCGTTACTATCCCCAGCGTACCTTCGCTTCCTACTACCAGTTGTGTGAGGTTATAACCCGTTGAATTCTTCAATACGTTTGCGCCGGTCCAGATGATCTCACCCGTAGGTAGTACAATTTCAAGATTGAGCACATAATCTCTCACTACTCCATACTTTACCGCTTTTGGACCACCGCTATTCTCTGAAATATTTCCACCTATAAAACAGGAGCCCCTGCTGCTGGGGTCAGGGGGGTAAAAAAGACCTTTCTCTTTTACTGCATTTTGTAACACTTCCGTGATCACCCCGGGTTCCGTTGTCACCTGCAGGTTGCGTTCATCAATCTGGATGATGGTGTTCATTCTCTCCGTAGAAAGCAGAACACCTCCAAGGTGCGGTAAGGCACCGCCACTCAATCCCGTACCCGCTCCACGTGGTGTAACCGGGATAAGGTCGCGATTACAGATCTTCATCACCTGGCTGATCTCTTCAGCCGTTCGTGGTTTTATGACAACATCGGGAAGAAAACTCAGCGTTTCCGTTTCATCATGCGAATAGGTAAAAAGCGACTCATTATCTACAAATACGAATGCATCGCCAACTATTTTTTTGAATGCCTCTATGTGTTCGTGAGTGAGCCGGCTGGTAGTTACGGTGTCCATAATTGGTGCGAATCTAGGAAAAACGTTTTACGTTTCAGTCGTTTAACGGGTAACGTTGGATGGTCCAGGTGCGGTCAATGTCGTTGTTCGATGATCGATGGCCGATGTTCGGGGCGTTCAAATCGTAGTTCGCTGATCGTGGCGTTCAAGGTCGTCCAATGTCGTACCCGGCGTTCAAGTCGCTATGGTGTACATCCCGCTTAGGATCATATTAGAAGTCCTGCCTTAAAGAAGCCTCGAACAACGGGCATCGGGCATCGAACAACCATCATCGGGCAACAACTAATAAATCTTAAAGCTGGGACACATCGATTCCCGCCTGTTGCCCGCATACCTGTCAATGATGCCCTGCTTGATCAGGGAAAACTCAAACGCTCCCCGTGTATTGTTATAATTTCGTAAGGAGGAAATGGTCGCGTCATACGTGAAAGTAAACGTATAATCCTTGTAACCTAATCCCACCATGGGAATGAGGGCTTCGCTACTCCTGTAGTATAATCCTCCAATAAGAATATTTTCTCCATCGCCTGAAAGATTATAATGGGCATTTGCTCCAATTACCCATTCTGATGATTTTGCCTGCAGGGAAAAATAAGTGTTAGGATTGATGATCCATTGATCATTTAACTTAAAACTTCCATTAATGAAGGCGGTGTGGCGCATTGGAATGCGGTTATCCACTCCCTGCTCTGAAGTAAAAAATGATTCCCGAGGCCGGTTAATGTGAAAAGTGGAGAACCCGGCGTTGAGGTAAATATTATCATTGGGAAAAAACGCATAATTCATGCCCGCCTGTATGTCGAGGTAATTAATGTTAGTATAATTCAATATTGCACTTGTGGGCAGGTGGCTGTCAAAGAAATGCCCGTCAAACTGGTCAGGAAATTTGAGGTTAGTGGTATTGATATTCTTATTGGCCCAACCCACGTTGAAGCCCAGGCTTAACAAGCTTCCAAAATTCAGCATTTGGTGGTAGGCCACGGAACCATATATCTTGGTAGAAGTGAGGTTCCCGCTTCCTGCCACGTCTCTCAGTATGAGACCGCCAACACCCATCCAACCGGTGTTTTCATCATTTTGCATGACCTGCACATCGCCAAAAGCGCTCATGGTTTTATAAGGAATGGCCATGATGGACGACCATTGATTGCGATAGTTAATGCCGAGGCGGTAGTCTCCATCAGGTATGAATCCCGTATTAGCCGGGTTAGTGCTTAGCGGTGAATTTAAAAATTGGGAAAAGTGAAGGTCCTGTGCAATTACCCCGGCATTTATTAATAAAGCCGAAAGCAATACTATGCCCAGCCTGGTTCGTTTTACTAGATTTTCAAAAGTCCTCATTGTCTTTTTTTTACTGCACGTTATCGGATAAGCGTTATATCTCCTTTGCGGGTGGCTTTGGTTCCATCAAAAAATTCAACATCAAGGGTGTAAGCATATACGTCCATAGGTTGTACCACGCCTTTCACTTTACCATCCCATCCATTCTTCTGGCTGTTCGTTTCAAACACTTTTTGCCCCCAGCGATTCCAAATTGTAAATTTCATTTTGGAAATACCGAATCCGCGTACATAAACCTTACTATTCACATCACCGCTATTGGGTGTAAATGCATTGGGCACGTCAAGCGCGGGAGTAACAATGGTAGTTACAGGCAGACAAATTGTATCAGTACATCCCACTTCATTATAAGCAATCAGGCAGGCATTGAATGTACCAGTGGCGTTATACTGGTAATCAAACGGAGCCCTTGATGTAGTCACCAGAGAATCACCGTCACCAAATAACCATTTGAACGAGGTAGCACTGGCAGATGACTGATTGGTAAATGTGGTGGGCGTATTTTCTGCAGGCACAGTTGGGCTGATGGTAAAGTTTGCAGTAGGCGTTTCATACACCGTTATTGTAAATGTTGCCGTGTCCCTCAAATTACAGGTGTTAGGATCGATTGCAATCATCCTGATGGTGTAAGTTCCGGGGGCGGTATACAAATGCGTTGGGTTGCTGTCAGTGCTTGTATTGTCAGCTCCTGATGCAGGGTCACCAAAGTCCCATTCAAACGACTCAGCGGTAGTTATATTGGTGAATACTGCTTCATAAGGCGCGCAACCAACAGGAGGCGTACTAAATTCAGCTACTACGTTCATTGCAACATTTACCGGTATAGAAATAGAATCAGGATTGTTGCAATAGGCCGTATCATTCAGGATGAGCTTTACAATGTATGTACCTGGCGCCGGATAGGTGTGATTCACGGGTGCGAGGCCTGCCACTACCCGCGGACTATTATCGCCGAAGTCCCATATAAATGAAGTATCAGTGAATGGCCTGGAAGGATCAGTAGTGGAAAGATTATGGAAACGGTAATTGAATTGTTCACAAGGATCTAATTTTTCAATATCCATTGCCAGGTTTGCCCGAAGATCCCCTACCCTGATCTGCATATAGGATGTATCTCGTATGTTACAGGTCTGCGGGTTGATAGCGACGAGCATCACCGTGTACAGACCCGCATTATTATAGGTATGCGTTTGTGTATACCCGGTTGCGGCAGGAAGAGGTCCAACGTCAGGACCCTCGCCGAAGTTCCAGATGTATTCTGTTGCATTGCGAACTATATCAGTAAATACTACTTCCAGCGGAAGGCAACCTGCTGTATCTCTTATCACACCATTGATGGATGACTCTACATCCACGCCAACTCCGGCAAAGTTAAAAGCGATCTTTACCATTTGAAGATTGCAACCAGGGCTGGGATTTGTTTGTGCCCACGTGCCCGGGGTAGTTGGTACCTGCGTGGCACCCGCCCCTCCTCCGCAATTGGCGCATAGTGCCTGGTAAATGATCCCATTGGGATCAAAGCGGCTTGTACCTCCATCCACGTGGTCAGCAAAACCACCGGTCTGACCAAAGTAGGAACCATATAATTGGTTAACCGCGTTCTTTTCTAAAACGAAGAAATAAAAATCATTTCCGTCAGTAGTATTATCCAATGCATCCGCTGTGAGAGGCAAACCCTGGGTTCCTGCAAGATTTTGATATCCGGCTGATACATCGCGACCACCCCAGCCTGATACATACACATTCTCGCACCTGTCAACCAGGAAGGCCGTAGGTGAAATATTGGGAATATTGTCACCAGAGCCAAACATTGTTTTATACACATATGCAGAAAGGTCGGCTTCAAGTTTCGCAATGAATATCTTACCATTTGCACTGGACCATGGAGCGTTTAATGCCGTCCAGTTTCCGGTTGTCTGCCCCATTACATAGGGAAACCCGTTCCTGTCAAGCTGAATACCATACACCTGGTCAATGCCTGCTGTGCCAATGTATGTTGACCGCACCAGGGTGGCGCCATTGCTGGTGATTTCAGCAATATACCCATCAATTCCGCCGCCACTGGAGGGCTGCACGGTTCCTGCATGGTTTCCGGGGAAGTTGCCGCTTTCTGTTCCTCCTGCCACGTATATGTTTCCATTAGCCGCTAATGCCATTACATAGGCCGCATCATTTCCATCACCACCAAGGTAGCTGGCAAATTGAAGTGTTTGCAGGTCAGGTGAAAACTTAAGCACCACTCCGTCCTGCGAGCCGCCGCCAAATGCGGGCTGAAATGAGCCCGCTGTTTGTGATGCAAAATCCGGAGATTGGGTTGATGATGCAACATAAATGTTGCCGGCACCATCCAATATTACTTCACTTCTTCCGTCATCACCATAATTCTGTTGCAATGAGTTTGTACCATTCCTGGTGGGTGAAATATTTGCACCGTCATTTGACGTGCCGCCAATTGCCGTTGAGCCAATGAGTGAAGAGCCATCAGCTGAAAATTTTGTAACAATTATATCGAAGCCGCCTCTGGGTCCAAACACGGGGCTGGCAATGGGAAAGCCTGTGGGACTGGAATTGGTAGGCGCATTTGTTCGTCCGGCCACTATCAGGTTACCTTGTGGATCTACAACAAGGCTGTGCGGCTGGTCTTCTCCATATCCACCCAGGTAGGTGGCGTATACGCGGCTGGCGCCATTAGGCGTAAGCTTGATAATGCCAATATCAAAATTGGAGGGTCCACCGCCTGCGGGTCCTCCAACAAATGTTTCCTGGAATGCTCCGGGTATTACGGGGAAACCCTGGGCAAATACGATTCCGCCACCAAAGAAACTTCCATCAGGTCCATAGGTAGCCGTGAAACCCCAGTTGTCACCTGCACTTCCTGAGAACGAACAGAAGATCATGAATGGGTCGATGATGAGGGTGGCATTGGGATCATACTCTTTTGCCTGGAAGCGAACGATGTTTCCATCCACCACGTATTTTACCTGCACTTCCTTTCTGCCTTTTTCTCCTGCCTGGTAACTATAGGGATATGATTCCCTGAATTCACCCAGGGAAGTGGACAGTACCAGCTCCTTATTTTTTACCTGTATCTTATCTACACCTTCATACCTGAGCGCGATCTTTGATACGTCAGCACCGGGATGAGCGATAATGTCATACTTCAAAGAACCCTGGTTAGTGTAATACCTGATGTCAATGTTTGGATAAACGTCTTTGTAAGTAATACCCTGGAATATCCTGCACTTGCCGGCCCATTTGGATGCATCGCCGCCAATGAAATAATTATTATAGGTGGGAAGGGGTTTGTCAGGGATCACTTTCATAGAAGTACTGGCACCAACAAAGTCAACATTAAATGAATGTGACCGCAGCACGAGCTTGTCATCAACTTTTTCGTGGCCATGCCGCCATTCCAATAATTTTTCATAGTCTCCTGGATGGTGTTGCAATACGGTATAGCCTCCGCTTCGGATAAAGATGGCGCCATGGTCTACGTTCGCCTGGTATTTGATTTTTGGATCCCACTGGCCTTTATTCTCAATAAATTCAATATTATTAAAATCCTGCGCCTGGATAAATAGGGCGGATAAAAGGAGCAAGGGAAGAAATAGTAACTGCTTCAGGGTGATATTGATTTTCATTTAAAATAACTAAAATATTCCGTTTCCGGATTGAAAACTTATGTTAAGAAATCTTGCTCCAGCCCACGTTCCCTTTTTGGTCTTGCAGATAACGCTTTATCTGCAAATTTTCGGCCGAAGCAAGGTCCGGGTCTTCATCAAGCAGTGAGTTTACGATGTTTCTTGCGAGTTCTACCAAGGGCCGGTCGTCAACCAGGTTGGCAAGTTTGAAGTTCATGATGCCGCTTTGCCGGGTTCCCTCAATATCGCCCGGACCTCTCAATTCAAGGTCCTTTTCGGCTATCTCGAATCCGTTACTGGTTGTGGTCATTATCCTGATGCGCTCGCGCGCGTCATTACCTAATTTGGGTCCGGAAATAAGTATACAATAGCTCTTATCCGCTCCCCTTCCCACTCTTCCCCTCAATTGATGCAATTGAGAAAGACCGAATTTTTCAGAACTCTCAATTACCATCACCGAGGCATTCGGCACATTCACTCCCACCTCAATAACGGTGGTTGACACCATTATGTGCGTATCTCCCTCAACAAATCTTTTCATGTTAAGTTCTTTCTGGTCGGCAGGTTGCCGGCCGTGAACCATGCTTATCCAGTAGTTTGGTTCGGGAAAATATCCCTTCACGGTCTCGTAACCTCTCATGAGGTTTTCATAATCGAGTTTATCACTTTCTTCGATTAAGGGAAAAATAATATATACCTGCCGGCCTTTGCTGATTTCCGCCTTAAGGAAATCCATTACTCCACCTCGTTGATATTCATAACGGTGAACCGTAGTAACGGGTTGTCTTCCGGGTGGAAGTTCGTCAATTACACTGTAATCCAAATCACCATAAGCGGTCATGGCAAGCGTTCTGGGAATAGGAGTGGCCGTCATCACAAGCACATGGGGAGGAATAATGGCTTTTTTCCATAACCTGGCCCGTTGCGCCACGCCAAACCGGTGTTGCTCATCAATGATGACGAGGCCGAGGTTATTGAATTGCACTGCGTCCTCTATCACCGCGTGAGTGCCCACCAGTATCTTCAATTCGCCTTCCTTCAATTCAGAGAGTATGGCTCTTCGCTGGGCAATTCGAGTGGAGCCGGTAAGTAATTTCACCGGAACATTCATTTGCCTGAGCAGTTCTGACACGGTAGCCAAATGCTGGCGGGCGAGTATTTCAGTAGGCGCCATCAGGCAGGCCTGGAATCCATTGTCAATGGCCAACAGCATCGCCAGTACGGCTACAATCGTTTTACCGCTACCAACATCCCCCTGCAAAAGCCTGTTCATTTGTATTCCCCTTGCCGTGTCAGCCCGTATTTCCTTCATTACACGTTTCTGCGCCCCGGTCAGTTCAAAGGGCAGGTGATGTTTGTAAAACTCATTGAATAGTTCACCCACTTTATCAAAAACTACACCTTTCGAGAATCGGTGACGTTCAGAGCGCAGCAAATTCATCCGAAGCTGCGCGAAAAATAGTTCTTCGAATTTGAGACGTTTTACAGCTTCCGCATACCTGGCAGGATTATCCGGGAAATGGATCTGTAGGTAGGCCGTAAACCGTTCCATTAAACGAAAGTTCTTTATTATGCTTTCCGGCAGATTCTCCGGAATGTCAGCTGGCTTGATCAGACTCAACAGCGCCCTGGTGAGTTTGCCGATCTGCCTCCCGGCCATACCACGCGTCTTCAATTTTTCAGTGGTTGGGTAAACAGGCTCCAGAATACCACCAACTGCCTGGATGCCGGGAGGACCCGCGATGAGTTCCATTTCAGGATGGATGATCTGCGGCTTGTTTGCAAAATAGCCAAGACGGCCATACACCAGGTAGTGCTTTCCTGGCTGCAGGGATTTTTGTACCCAGGTGATCCCCTGGAACCAGGTCAGTTCCAGGAACCCCGTCTTGTCAGTTAATTGGGCCGTAATCCGCCGGCTTCGTTTATCACCCGCCATTTCAACCTGGGTAAGCACCCCGGCCACCTGTATGTAATCGCTGGCGGCTGAAATTTCTTTAATCAGGGTGACCTTTGTTTTGTCAACATGCCGGAACGGAAAATGCTCCAGCAGGTCATTGAACGTAAAGATGGAAAGTTCCTTCTTCAATAATTCCGCGCGTTGGGGACCTACACCCTTGAGGTATTCAATAGGGTTCGATAATATGGAGGTTCGGCTGGTAATTCTTTTTACTTTTTGCAAAAATATTATTGAAACTTGTGTCAATGGGTCACTTGTCGTGCTGACTTCTCCCAGATAACCGTTTGTTTTCTTCTTACATGCCTGATGAATCCTTTTACCAGGCACCAGTTCATGAAGAGAAAATAAAATGGGATGGTAAATATTCCAGCCGGTTTAGAGCGGCTCATTAATAACAGGCCGGCCAGTGCTGACAGGTAAAAGGCCAATTGTGCAAATAGAAAATACAGGTAAAAACCGGCTGAGGAATGTTGCCACACGATTGCCAAATTTGAAAAGAACATTAACAACAACATCAATGGGCAGACTACCCAACGCAAAATGCGTCGCGAGAGATACTGGAAAGCCAGGAGTGGATGTTTAAAAAAGTTAAGCGCCTGTTTCAATTCCCCGATTGACTGGTATGCACCTGCTGAAATCCGGATCTTCCGTTTTCTTTCTTCTTCCAGTGAAGCAGAAGGCATTTCTGTAGCGAAAGCTCCCGGTTCGTATTCAATGCGATGTCCGGTAAGGCAAATATTCATAGAGATAACGAAATCATCGAGAATGATATGATCCCCCGGAGGCTTGAATAGATCTGTCCGAATGGAAAATAATTCACCCGCTGCGCCTACCACCGTATGGAATGCTGCATCTTGTTTTTTCATGAATGATTCATAGCGCCAGTAAAGTCCTTCCGCTTTTCCAACGGCTGAAGTTCGGGTGGCCACTATCTTCTTTTCACCTGCCACACCTCCCGTCAGGGGATCTTCATAATGGCTGGCAATTTTACGGATGGAATCCCTGTTCAGCATCGAATTTGCATCACTGAATACTACGATGGGTGTTTTCACAAAACTCATTGCCCGACTGATGGCCGCGAGTTTTCCTCTTCTTTCGCGTTCGTGGAGCAAAAGAAAAGAAGGATGTTCATTAATGATTTCCATTGAAGCGTCATGAGAGCCATCAGTGATGAAAATGGTAGTGAGCAGGCGCGAAGGATAATCTAACTGCAACGTGTTTTCAATCTTATTTTTTAATATCGCTTCTTCGTTATAAGCAGAGATAACGAGGGTCACAGGGGGTTGAAAGGCATGCACACGCGCTTTTTTCCTGCGAAACAAACTGGCTGTGCAATTGAAGATGAAAAGCAGCAGGCCATAACCTATATAGCAATAGAATAATATTGCAAGGCTTATCCAGAAAAATAGTACATAAAATAACATAGGCCGATATCGCGAAAATTACGCGTTTTTGATTCGTAAATGTCCGATTTCCCGCTTTGTGTTCGTACTAAGGACAATTCTGAAACGAAAGACTATAGATTCTGCTTGCATCATATTATTTTTCATTCTACTTTAGCGCCACAGTATACACCACCTTACGAAAAAACCAGGGTCCAATGATAAGCCACCTTCACTTGTTGCAGATAGACCTGCATCTTCCCGATTTTAAATTCGCTATGTTGTGTTTTGTCACTGCTTTTGTTGTGGCTATGATCACCATGCCGGTGCTCATTCGCTTACTTAACAAATATAAACTTTGTGATCTGCCCAGCGAGCGCAAGGAACACGTGACGCCGGTACCTACAATGGGAGGAATTGCGATCGTGACAGGTATGTTGACTGCCTTATGTTTATGGCTGCCAATTTCATTCAGTACAATCAACATTTGTTTTTTTCTAAGCATCATTATACTCTTTGGCCTGGGTATAATGGATGACGTTCGTGATCTTCCCGCAAAATATAAATTCCTCATACAGATCGCTCTCGCACTTTTAATGGCCCTTTCAGGCGTGCGAATAGATTCTTTCCAGGGATTGTTCGGCATTTATGAACTTTCGCTGCCCGCGCAATATACATTCACGATAATCGCGATTGTGGGAATAACGAATGCGTTTAACCTCATTGATGGGATTGACGGTCTTGCAGGCGGCCTTGGCTTCATGAGTCTTACCACACTTGGCATTTTCCTCACATTGAACGGCCAGACAGATGTAGCACTTATTGCATTTGCTCTTGCGGGAGGATTGCTTGCCTTTCTTTATTTCAATTTCAATCCAGCCAGGATATTCATGGGTGATACGGGTTCACTCGTGTTAGGCTTCACCATTGCCGTATTGGGAATAAGATTAATGCAGTTGAATACCCTAACCTCCCTGCCACACTCGCCATTATTCATATTGGGTGTTGTCTTCATACCCGTGTTTGATACTTTGCGGGTGTTCTCGCTTAGAATTTGGAAGGGAAAATCACCGTTTATGGCAGACAAAACGCACATTCACCATTTGTTGACAACAACGGGATTCAGCCATGCATTCACAACACGGCTTATTTGTTGCCTGCATGGATTTATATTAATTGAGGTTTATTGGTTGCGTGAATTGAGACAGGAGTTCATTCTTCTTCTCCTGATATCATTCATGCTGCTCGCCACGCTGGCACTGAAAAGCTTTCATGTGGTATTTAAGAAAACGGGTATTCTTTCTAAAGAGACGTTTTAAACGTTACGCCCGGATCTCTGGATCTGCAGAAGAGAGATCGTTCAAGCGCGTTCAATAACACTACAAAGATTCGTTCAAGGCCGCTTCAATAGCGAACGTTAAACGACTTAAACGTTAAACGTGCACAGTAACCGCCTCAGGTTGCGTTTCCGGCAGATCAATAATAAAAGAAGCTCCTTTGCCCGGCTCACTTAGAGCTGTAATGGAACCTGAATGCTTTTCCACTATTTTTTTGCAAATAGAAAGTCCAACGCCCGTTCCTTCATATTCATGGTAACTATGCAGGCGTTTGAACACCTGGAAGATCTCATCAGTGTATTTTGAATCAAACCCGATTCCGTTATCAGATACGATAATGCGATGGTATTTTGCGCCGCGCTTCATTCTTCCGGCAATGCCGTTTGTTCCGTGCTTCAATCTCCCTGAACTGATGCTTATTACCGGGGGCTCATCTTTCTTCCGGAATTTAAGTGCATTATTAAGCAGGTTAAAGAACAACTGGTGAAGCAAACCAGGAACGGCGCAAATAGTGGGTAAGTCAGCAATAGTAATCTTTGCACCCGTTCTTTCAATTTCTATTTCCAATTCAGCCACAACTTCTTTCACTAATGCATTCAAATCAGTCTCTCGAAAGTCGCCGGGACCCATCGAATGCCGTGAGAAGCTCAACAAATCATTAATGAGTGACTGCATTCTTCGTGATGAACTCACAATTTTCTGGAAATATTTTTGTGTTTCAGCATCGTGGTCCTTTCGCATCAGGATCCGGTCACTAAATACCAATATTTTTCTCAATGGTTCCTGCAGGTCATGTGAAGCCACGTACGCAAATCTGTCAAGTTCTTCGTTCACTGCTTTAAGGTGAGCGTTGTTTTCTACAAGCTGAGCATTGAGCAGCCTGACTTTTTCTTCAGAAGCTCTTCTCTCCTCTATTTCTTTTTGAAGGGAGCTGTTTGCGGCGAGTAGTTTTTCTTCATGTTGAATCAATTGTTGGTTCTTTCGGTACAGCTCCACGAACACACCCACTTTTACTCTCAAAAGCTCAGGGTTAATCGGCTTATAAATGTAATCCACGCCACCCATACGATAGCCTTTGAAGATGTAGTCTTCATCATAGTTATGGGCCGTGATGAAAATGATTGGAATGTTCTTCAACTTATCCCGTTCATAAATGATGGTTGCCGTTTCAAAACCATTGAGGTCAGGCATCTGCACATCCATGAGTATGAGAGAGAAGTCGTGTTCCTTCAACAAAACCTTGAGCGCCGCCCGGCCTGATTTGGCCTTGACGATAGTATATGGGTCCTTTTCAAGTATTGCCTCTATTGAAAAGAGATTGTCTTCCCTATCATCCACCACCAGTATCTTTACTTCCGAGCGTTTATCCACTCCGTCACTCAAATTTTTCATAGTTACTTATTTATACAACCAAACCCGCATTAACGATAATAGCTGGTCAATTTTTACAGGCTTGGTGATATAATCAGAAGCTCCTGCTTCAATACATTTTTCCCTATCACCCTTCATTGCCTTGGCCGTCACAGCAATGATGGGGAGGCTCGTGTTTTTGTGCTCCCGCCTTATTTTTTGAGTGGTTTCATAGCCATCCATTTCAGGCATCATAATGTCCATGAGCACCATGTCAATGTCATTGTTTTCCTCGAGTATCTTCATGGCCTCCTGCCCACTCTCTGCCGTGATAGCATTTATCTTATACTTCTCAAATGCGGTGGTAAGCGCAAAGAGATTCCTTACATCATCATCCACCACAAGTATTCGCTTGTTTGTGAGCACATCTTTTTTAGATCTGAGATTCTCTATCAGCTTCTTCTTTTCAGGCTTCAACTCTTTGTGATCAAGGTGAAGCAGCATCACCGTTTCTTCAAGAAGTAACTCGATTGAATTAACATCTTTCAACAAAATCTTGTTTGCATACTGCTTTAACTGCGTTCTTTCTTTTGCAGAAAAATCCTTAGCTGAATATACGAGCACTGGCGTCATGTTGAATTTCTTGATCTGGCTTATTTCTGTCAGAAATTCAAGGCCGTCAATATCAGGCAACATGAAGTCAACAATGATGCAATCAAAATCCTCATCCCTTATCTGGTTCAATGCATCAAGACCCGAACTGGTAATGCTGATATCAATCAAATCACCATTGTCAAGGATCTTTGCGATTTGTGAAGAATCAATTTCGTTGTCTTCCACTACAAGAAGCTTCCTGGGCCTGCGGTTGTTATAGTTCACTATGTCAGTGAACAGCTCATGCAATGCTTCCCTGCCTAATGGCTTTAACTGGAAGCTCCTCGCCCCACGCTGCATGGCCAGCAAATGATTCTCTTCCCCTGAAATGAGATGTACGGGTATGTGCCTGAAGTTGATATCATTTTTGAAAAGGTCAAGTATTCTCCATCCACTTCCATCAGGTAATTTCACATCAAGCGTTACGGCTACCGGGCTGTATTTATTGGTAAGGTCAAACACGTCACCAAAATGCGTAGCTACCACTACTTTCAGGTCAAGCTCATGCGCCTTTTCAATCATGATCTTTGCAAATCGTATATCATCTTCAATCACCAAAACCACTTTATCATTCGGGATGATGTTATTTCTATCATCACCTATTTCATTAATGATCTCGTTAAGCATGTCAAGATCCTTCGACTCATTCACCTTGATGGTGGGAACTGATTGCAAAAGCGCATCCGCACTATCATTATCTGAGAGTTTATACTCACTGATTGTAAGACTGCTCTGTTTTTCTTTCTTGGAAATAGCAGGATTGTATTGCAGCGGCAGGAAGAGCGTAAACGTACTTCCCTTTCCTACCTCGCTATTCAGTTCAATGGAACCTCCCAGAAGGTCAGCAAGACCACGGCTGATGGAAAGGCCAAGACCTGTTCCGCCATATTTACGACTTGTTGAACCCTCGGCCTGCTGGAACGCTTCAAAGATGATCCCCTGTTTGTCCTTGGAAATACCGATTCCCGTATCCCTGATTTCGAAGGCAACCACCTTTTGCGCATTATCCAAATTAGGATTGCTCTGCCTCCATGTGCGATTGGCTTCATAGATGGATAACTTCACTTCCCCCTTTTCCGTAAACTTGAATGCATTTGACAGCAGGTTCTTCAGGATCTGGTTTAACCGTTGCACATCCGTTTCAATGAACTCCGGTAATTTTTCATCCTTTTCGATGGTAAAGCGAAGGTTCTTACTTTCAGAAATATGTTTAAAGGTTGTTTCAACAAATGCAGTAACCTCGTTAAAGCGCAGGTTGACGAAGTCAGTTGAAATGTATCCTGATTCGATCTTGGAAAGATCCAGGATATCATTAATCAGCTGGATAAGGTCATCACCACAACTATGTATCGTTTTGGCATAACTAACCTGCTTATCATTCAGGTTGCCCTCATGATTCTCGTACAATTGCTGTGCAAGGATGAGAAGCGAGTTAAGCGGCGTGCGCAACTCATGTGACATATTCGCCAGGAACTCTGATTTGTACTTGGAGGTTAGCTGTAGCTGTTCAGCTTTTTCTTCCAGCGATTTCCTTGCTTCCTCCACCTCTTTGTTCTTGGCTTCCACTTCTTCCTTCTGCTTCACAAGCAGGTGTGCCTTATCCTGCAGCTCTTCATTCGTTCTCCTTAATTCATCAGCGAGTGATTGAGATTGTTCAAGCAGCGCCTCCGTTCTGGAGTTGGCTTCAATAGTATTTAACACGATACCAATACTCTCCGTCAATTGACTTAAGAAGTCAAGATGCGTTTCAGTAAATGTTTCAAATGAAGCAAGCTCGATCACAGCTTTGATCTCCTTTTCAAATAACACCGGAAGTACAATCAAATTCACCGGAGCGGCTTTTCCTAACCCTGAACTTATCTTGATATAATTTTTGGGAACATTTGATAAAAGAATTCTTTCTTTCTCGAGTGCGCATTGTCCCACGAGACCCTGGCCCAGTTCAAATTCGCGTGAAGTCTTTACCTCATCGCCAAACGCGTAAGCCGCAAACAGTTTCAGCTTTGGATTCCTGAATCCCTCATCCTGCTCAAGTATGTAGAACATACCTTTTTGCGCATTTACCACCTGCGCCAATTCTGAAAGGATCCTCCTTGTTACTGTATTGAGGTCCTTTTGCCCCTGCAACATCTGCGTGAACTTCGCCAGGTTTGATTTGAGCCAATCCTGCTCCTGGTTACGAAGGGTTGTTTGTTTCAGGTTGGCGATCATCTGGTTGATGGTATCTTTCAATTCTTCCACCTCGCCTTTTGCTTCCACTCGTATCATCTGCGTCAGGTCACCTTTCGTAACTGCCGATGCCACTTCAGAGATGGCACGCACCTGCGTGGTGAGGTTTTCAGCCAGCTGGTTCACGTTCTCTGTAAGATTTTTCCATGTACCGGAAGCGCCAGGCACACTCGCCTGCCCTCCCAGCCTTCCTTCCACGCCCACCTCACGGGCAACGTTCGTTACCTGGTCAGCAAACACGGCAAGCGTATCGATCATTTCATTGATGGTATCAATCAATTGCGCCACCTCTCCACGAGACACGATCGAAAGTTTTTGTTTCAAATTACCAAGGGCCACCGCTGTCACCACTTTTGCGATACCACGCACCTGGTTGGTAAGGTTTGACGCCATCATGTTCACCGAGTCAGTCAAATCCTTCCATGTACCGGCCACACCCTGCACTTCGGCCTGACCACCGAGCTTACCTTCCGTTCCCACCTCGCGCGCCACGCGCGTCACCTCAAATGCGAATGAATTGAGCTGATCCACCATGGTGTTGATGGTATTCTTTAGATCAAATATCTCTCCCTTTACATCGATGGTTACTTTCTTGGTAAGGTCACCTGACTGTACGGCCTTCGTCACTTCGGCAATGTTACGCACCTGTGATGTAAGGTTACCCGTCATCTGGTTTACTGAGTCTGTCAGGTCTTTCCATGTACCGGCCACACCAGGTACGAATGCCTGGCCGCCCAGTTTTCCATCTGTACCCACTTCACGCGCCACACGGGTCACTTCTGATGCAAATGCGCGCAACTGGTCAACCATCGTATTCAGCGTTTCTTTCAATTGCAGGATCTCTCCGCGCACGTCAACCGTGATCTTTCTTGACATGTCACCATTCGCCACGGCAATGGCCACATCGGCAATGTTACGCACCTGTGCGGTAAGGTTGCCTGCCATCTGGTTCACTGAATCGGTAAGGTCTTTCCATGTACCTGCAACGCCGGGCACATTTGCCTGGCCACCGAGTTTGCCATCCGTACCCACCTCGCGCGCCACACGCGTTACCTCAGACGCGAAGGCCCTTAATTGTTCCACCATGGTATTGATGGTGTTCTTCAATTCAAGGATCTCACCTTTTACATCCACTTCAATCTTTCTTGACAAGTCACCATTCGCTACCGCGGTAGTTACCTCCGCGATGTTACGCACCTGGGAGGTAAGATTTGATGCCATCTTGTTCACAGAATCAGTAAGGTCTTTCCAGAGACCTTCCACACCTGGCACATCCGCCTGTCCACCCAGCATACCTTCTGAACCAACCTCGCGGGCCACACGCGTAACCTCTGAGCCGAATGAATTCAACTGGTCAACCATTGTGTTGATGGTATTTTTCAATTCAAGGATCTCACCTTTTACATCCACCGTGATCTTTTTTGAAAGGTCACCACGCGCAATAGCAGTGGATACTTCCGCGATGTTTCTCACCTGCGCGGTAAGGTTTGATCCCATCTGGTTTACTGATTCCGTCAAATCTTTCCAGGTACCTCCCACGCCCTGTACCTTTGCCTGGCCACCCAGTTTTCCTTCGGTACCCACCTCGAGTGCCACTCGCGTCACCTCTGAGGCAAATGAATTCAACTGGTCAACCATGGTGTTAATGGTTTTTTTCAACTCAAAGATCTCTCCCGCCACATCCACAGTGATTTTCTTGGAAAGGTCGCCATTCGCAACGGCCGTCGTCACATCGGCAATATTTCTTACCTGTGCGGTAAGGTTGGAGGCCATCTGGTTAACGGAGTCGGTCAAATCTTTCCATGTGCCACCCACTCCCTGCACCTTTGCCTGGCCGCCGAGTTTTCCTTCCGTACCTACTTCAAGGGCCACGCGGGTCACCTCTGAGGCGAATGAATTCAACTGGTCAACCATGGTATTGATGGTATTTTTCAATTCGAGGATCTCTCCCTGAACGTCAACCGTGATTTTCTTTGAAAGGTCACCATTCGCCACCGCGGTCGTTACATCGGCAATGTTTCTTACCTGGGCGGTAAGGTTAGAGGCCATCTGGTTTACTGATTCGGTAAGGTCTTTCCATACGCCACCAACTCCTTTCACAGTTGCCTGTCCGCCCAGTTTTCCTTCTGAACCAACTTCCCGGGCAACGCGCGTCACCTCTGCGGAGAATGAATTGAGCTGGTCAACCATGGTATTGATGGTATTCTTCAACTCGAGGATCTCTCCTTTTACGTCAACGGTGATTTTTCTTGACAAATCACCTCTTGCTACCGCGGTTGTAACCTCGGCGATATTTCTAACCTGGCCTGTAAGGTTGGAGGCCATTTGGTTTACTGAATCTGTAAGGTCTTTCCATGTACCCGCCACACCTTTTACTTCTGCCTGCCCACCCAGCTTACCGTCAGTACCTACCTCCCTGGCCACACGCGTCACCTCAGAGGAGAAGGAATTGAGCTGGTCAACCATGGTGTTGATGGTATTTTTCAATTCGAGGATCTCTCCCTGCACATCCACTGTAATTTTTTTTCGGAGATCACCTTTGGCCACCGCCGTGGTAACCTCTGCAATGTTTCTCACCTGGTCAGTAAGGTTACCAGCCATCTGGTTCACGGAATCAGTAAGGTCCTTCCACACACCGGCAACTCCTTTTACTTTTGCCTGTCCTCCGAGCTTTCCTTCAGAACCAACTTCTCTTGCCACACGCGTCACCTCCATCGAGAAAAGGTTAAGCTGTTTCACCATGTCATTTACCTCCGCAGCAATTTTTGCAAACTCACCCTGTAGTAAATGCTCTCCAATTTTAAGCGGCATTTCCTGTGACAGATTTCCTTTGGCCACAGAGCTGATAACGTGTGCTATTTCAATTGTAGGATGTACAAGGTCAGAGATGAGACTGTTGATGGATTCCACACCTGAGCTCCATGAGCCTTTTGCGTATCGGGGTAATGATACACGGTGATTGAGGTGTCCCCGTTTACCGATGGTGGTACTGGCGAGCGTCAGTTCCTCCATAAGGGTTTGGTTGAGCGCGATTATTTCATTGAACGTATCACAAATCTTTCCACTCACCCCAATTTTATCAATCGGCATTCTTACAGAGAAATTTCCGTTTCTTACCTCCCCGAGTACACGTAATAATTCGCGCTCGTCAAGGCTTTCGGCATCTTCATGATCGGCCGCACTTATTTTCTTTATTTTCCCATTCCTGGCGGGCGTAATGGCTGTTGTAGTGATCAGGTCATCTGAAATATTCACGGGCGTGGCTGACGGCCGCGTAGACTTCGATTTTTTTTTCATTGCATTAGATTAGAGGGTGATGGAAAGCGCATTTGGTGGTCAATTGGGGAAAATTTTCTACAAAAACAGTTTGTTTAAAAATGATATTTCACCATTTTTAGGAATCAATGATCATATGTTGGTTTGTGCCTGCCTATTGATTGACTATGAAAATCACTATCTTAGATTTAATCTGGATATAAAATACAGAAAAACCTGTGCCACAAAAACTGCCACCTGAACTGAACCAGCCTGGGAATGCCGGGCCATCAAAACTTATCCTTATTGGTGAGGATGATTTGGATGACCAGGAACTTTTTAAAGAGATCTTCGATAGTGTACAGGAGAACATTCAGCTCGAGTTTGTAAGTAATGGAATGGAAGTGATCCAATACCTGGAAAATTGTAATGAAAACCTTCCCTGTCTGATCATTCTTGATTACAATATGCCGGAACTCAGTGGGGCCGATATTCTTCAAAGATTACAGGGTAACCCGGCATATGACAAAATTCCAAAGATTATTTGGAGTACATCAGGCTCCAGTATTTTCAAGGAAAAAAGCATTGAGTTCGGCGCCACAGCATACGTCATCAAACCCTCAAACGTTACGGAGTTAAAAGAAGTAGCGCATTACATGCTGTCATATTGCCAGATTTAGGCAAATACGCTGTTGAGAATAGAAAACGAGATGGGTTTTTCCCAGATAGTGATTTGATCAGTGGGTTTGATAAAGTCAAATTCCTGGCGAAAGGCGCTCACAAGGAATATTTTCAGGTGCGGTCGCCCATTCAATATTTCATCCAGCTTAAGCCAGCCTTTGCCATCAGGAAGATTATTATCGAGAAATAAAATTTCAGGTTTTTCCTTTTCAAGCAATAGCATACCTTCCTTGAGAGTGGACGCAATGTGCACTTCGTAACCCTTCCGGGTGAAATAACCCTTCATGATGATGCAGTAATCCATCTCATCATCAATTATTAAAATCTTTTTTTTTAACATTGCTTAACCAGAAAAATATATTTCAAGATGGGTAAGGACCATTCGCAGAGCAGGCAAGTTAATGATAGTTTGAATAAGTTAGCTTTCATACTTACAACACCGGAAAAAAAAGTTCTGCTTTGGAATTGCTCTGAAGCGAAAGACATAGCAGAAAAAATTGTGTCAGGTTCCCTTCCCTTTAATAATTACCTCATTGAAGAAGAAGCCGGGAATCTCAGGAAGAATTTTGATACTTGCTTAAGACTTGCCCCGGGTGAAATGCATGAGTTTTCATTTATAACCATCAACGAAGTACAGGTACACGTATTCTCAAGCGGGCTTTACTCCGCTTCAACCGGTAATGCAATACAATACCTGGTTCAAAGACTACCTGACAATATGGATGAAAAGAACAATAATAACCGGTTGGAGGAAGAAATTGAAAAAATACGTGACCAAAAAAATGAATTTATAGACCATGCAGCGCATGACCTGAGTGCGCCGTTGCGAAAACTGGGCATATTTGTTGAAAAGCTTACCGCTACCAGCAAAGAAAGTGATAAGACGCTGTCGCAAAAGATACATTCGCAACTTGCCAGGATGAAAGGACTAATTGATGGCTTTACCGAATTAGCAAGGGCAAATGAAGCACATATGGCGCTTACTGAAGTAAACCTTCAGCAACTGGTAAGTGAATTGGCAGATGAGTTTGACACAGAAATAAAGGAAAAAAAAGTTTCCCTGGAAATTGGCCCGCTGCCTGTTGTAAACGCAGATGCAAAGCAGATACATGAATTATTCAGGAACCTGCTTGAAAATGCAATCAAGTTTAGTAAACCAGGCGGACCTATCAAAATATCAGGACACTTGATAGAAAAGAATCACACCCAGGCTGGCGATGCAAAGGAAAAAAATTGGTGTACTGTTGTAATAGAAGACACGGGTATTGGCTTTGACCCCGTTTATTCATCCAGGATATTTGAACCATTTTACAGAGTACATACGCAAACCCCCATTCCGGGAAACGGGCTGGGACTTGCGATCAGCAAACGTATAGTAAAAAATCATGGCGGTACGATACTTGCAGAATCGGATGGCATCAACGGAGCGAGATTTGTATTAATTTTACCCGCATCCGGTAATCAACTGAAATAATGCTTACTTCCCGCACCATAAGAATCCTGATTATTGATGACGATGAAGATGATTTTGACATCATCAGTGACTACATACGGCAAATAAACGGAAGCAAGTTCCAGATTGACTGGACGAATGCGTATAACGTGGGTCGGGATAGGATCATGAACAAGGAATATGATATTTATTTTGTTGATTACAGGTTGGGAAACCAGACCGGCCTCGACCTTTTGAAAGAAGTATGCAGTAACGGATGTGATGATCCTATTGTATTATTAACGGGGAAAGGAAATAAGACCATTGACATACAGGCCATGCAGTATGGCGCTACAGACTACCTCATAAAGTCAGAGATCAACACTGAAAAAATAGAACGCTGCATTCGCTACTCTCTTGACAGGTCTGCATCATTAAAGGAATTAAGGAGCAGGGAAAATAAATATAGAAATCTCTTTGAAGGATCGAAAGATGCGGTGTTCATTGCTGACAAAGAACTAAACTTCATAGAGGTGAACAACGCAGCTTCCAATTTATTAGATCTATCCATTGAGGAATTGTCAAAAAGAAATGTACTGGATTTTGTGAAAGATGAAGTTGACAGGGCCAGCATTCGCCAATGCATGAAGGAAGAAAAAAATCTTCATGACCTTGAAATCACCATACAGGGCAGTAACTCCAAGGAACCAACTTCAGGCCTCCTTTCACTGGTGGTACAAAAGTCAGAAGAAGGTGAGTCAATTGTTCATGGCATTATTCATGACATCACGAATATTAAGAAAGCCGAGCTTGCAAACCTTCAAGCGCAAAAGATGGCAGCCAATGAGCGGTTGGTGAGAATGCTTGCACATGAGATAAGGAATCCACTGAACAATATCAGTCTTTCTATTGAAAACCTGCAACTTGATACATCGGGCGAAAACAGCTTCCAGCTCCTTGACATCATTCAACGCAATAGCGTTCGAATCAACCAGATCATCACTGAATTATTAAACCTCACAAAACCGCTGGAACTGGTATTTGAGAAACACAGCCTGCAGGAAGTAATAAATGAGAGTCTTGCTCTTTCTAAAGACAGGATCGATCTGCAAAAGATCAGCCTGCAAAAGAAATTTCCCGATGAACCAATATTCATTTCTGCGGATAAGCCAAAATTAATAATCGCATTTACCAACATTCTCATCAATGCCATTGAAGCTATGAAAGCCACACAGGGAGAATTGACGGTAGGCATCACTTCAACAGGCAGGACGCATACAGTAACCATCCGTGACAATGGCCATGGTATTCCTGAAGAGTATCTTGGCAAATTGTTTGAACCTTTATTTACCCTAAAGAAAAATGGAATGGGTCTGGGCCTGGCCACAGCTTTTTCCATCATTCAATCACATAAAGGTTCGGTAAATGTAGAGAGCAAGGTGAATGAGGGATCAAGCTTCATCATCAGCCTCAGGAGTTAGGTGCATCATCCCGCGCATAAGGAGCTTTCTTTCCTGTAATCCATAATTTCCTTTCTGTAAACCTCCATTCTAAAATCGTGCGATATTAATTCAGTTTCCCGCGCTCCCGGCTCGTCAGCATTATCCAACAAATACTGCAGAGCAGGAAGTAACGTTGAATCACCTGAAGCGTCAGCAAGCCTGATTTTCTTTGCTAATGCGTTGGTGAATGCGGGCTGCATTGGCCGGTTAGCAAGTAGGGATGCCATCGCCGGGCCTGAACCCGGAACGGTGAGCAGGTATTGAAAGACAAGGCTGTCAGCTAAGGGACTGCTGATGTTACGCAACGCAAAGACTGATTCGTGAAGATAGTCAGCGTTTGTGGCCATAATACTGATCACCCTATCCATTTCTTCAATCTTGCCGGCATTTCCCACGAGGTAGAGGTATTGTAAAGTATCGGTTATTTGTTTTGAAAATGGCTCCAATACCTGTTCCATTATTCGTTCATAGAGCTCAGGCTTTGAATCCGGTAAAGATGCCGCATAGTTTGACAGTGCCAGGCCAATCATGTTCTTCGAATCCTCATCTCCTGAACTTTGTAAAAGTTCGATTAAAAATTCACTTATGGATGGTGTGATTGCACCAGCCAGTGAGGCAGCCAGCAATATTTGTTTTAGCCTGCTATAATCATGGGCACTTCGTGTGAGCTGGGAATATATGTAACTGGTTCCCGCGGGTGTTTTGCTTTCTATGAATGCACTTTCCAAAACCTGGTGCGCCAGGCTGGAAGTACTGATAGTGTCAATTACCCGCCTAAAAACAGAAGCGGCAGATGAATCAAGTATAATGGCGGAACGCAGCCTGGATTTCAACCTGAAAGCACCTTCTCCTGAAAGTTGATCAACAGACTTTAGCTTTTCCAATAAACTGAGGCTTGTTTCATTTCCCAATAACGATTCCGCTAATCTTCTCTTGCGGGTAATCTCATCAAAAAGAGGATACAATTCCAATTTACCTGAAGGATTTACTGATGGGAGCGCCTGTTCATTGTATACACCCTTTACCATTCTTACAGTAAATTTTAATTGCCGGTTGATGCAGGCAAGCGTTCGCCTGCCAAGTTTCTGAATTTTGTATTCGGAAAATTTTATTGCAGCCGGAAATTTTCGCGCAGCATCAAATTCACCCAGCCAATCATGATGCTTTATCGCTATCGATTGCCGGTTATTAGTTTGCCGCAACATGAATGGCTTTATTTTTTTAAGTTGAATGCCACCTTCATTGTCTGGCTGCATGGCATACTCCACGTTTATTTGCCCATCCATTCTGGCTTCCACCTTTTTACCCCTGGAAGGGAGCTGAAAATTGATCTCCCCCAGCCACATTCGTATTGGATGAACAATGCCCGGGTCGCCATCAACAACTGAAACTGACTTCACCCGGTAGTTCGAGTCAAGCCAGGCGTAAAAATGCAAAACACCCTTTACTTCCTGTATTGCTGCCGTAGAATTAAACCGGGATGAATTAATTTGAATGAATAACAATGAATCATTCAAGGGTTGAAAATCCATTTCGCCAGCATGCATCAATGTATCATACCTGGCAGCACCTTCAGCGCCACCTGGTACCAGGCTTGAATAATTGCTCACTATGAATTCTTCATAATTGAATGTGGAACGAAAAACCTGCGCACGCAAACCAGTAGCCGCCAATAGGGTCAGCAGCAGCATTGCGTGCACAGGTTTCAGTTTAATCATCATTTTTACCATTTAACGGGGGCAGATTTATCTTCATTAACTACCGTTTTCTCAAATTTTAGAGCAGCACCGGTGTTAAACAGGTCATTCTCCACTCTTCTGATCTCCCAGCAACTTAAATCAGCGACTGAAAGAATACTTTCACAGGTAAATACCGGGTATTGATAGAAAGTGAAAAGCCTTCCTTTTAAAAACTCCAGGTCAACCTCTCCCTGCATATCATTGATAAATACCAGTCTTGAATTATTGACCGCAAGTCCTGCACTAAAGCCATAATCAAATCCGCCCTGTACCAATCTCAATTCGCCTCCCACGCCCACATCAACCATTGATGAAATGCCTTCACCAAATGGACCTGATACTTCAGTGTATGACGTCTCCAGGATAATCGATTGCGCTGCACGCGGGCCAATAGAACCTGAGATGCCCGTACGGCTCATTTCTACATCAATATCAGCTCCGATGCCAACCGCATTGAGATAGAAATCTACGGGCATGATCAGGTTAAGACCATAAGTGAAAATATCAGCCGCTGTAAGCAGTTTTGAAACATTAAGTAACCTGTTTTCTTTGTATGTGCTTACATCACCGGAGCGGTTCTGATTGTTCTCATTGATCATCACCTGTTGCATTACAGTAAGCTTTGATTTGCTACTATGCTTTTTTGACTTGCTGCTGCGGGCTGTGTATTCCGTTTCCAGTTTATAAGCGGTAATGTTTCCCACCTCGGGGACGTCAGCCATAAGTGTAACATTCATACCTGCTGTAAAGAATGAATTGGTTTCCCTGATCATCTTTGAAATAGAATCATTTCGCATTTGATTCCTTTTAACGAAAAACGGATCCAGTTCCCCTTTCAGGAAATAAGTAAGGTCAAGGGTTGCAGCATAGTCACCGTTCCTGAATGCGGGTGGGGTAAGACGATGAGTGCGGTCAAACTTTTCATTCGGTAATGCATTCACTTCTGCTTCCTTTAACGCGCGAAATGCATCATTCAAACGCTCTTTTAGTATTATTTTGTCTTGCAATTTTGTTGAAACAAATTTGCTCGCGATGGTTGCATTAGCGGGTTTGGCGGCCGCTGCAGGTAAAATGGTTGCTGAAATAGGTTTGCTGAAATCAGCCTTTTTAAACCTCGAGGCTACGATGGTTTTTTGAGTCCTGTTCTTTGAGAATCCCAATTGCGCGAGGTTGCCTTCCAGGATGTTGAGATTGGTAATATAATCACTCAGTTTGATCTTCTTTTTATTTGGCAACGTCACCAGTTGTGTTGCCGCCTTTCCATCTTTAGCAAAATCGGTTACTTTATAGGGAACGAAGTTTACCCTGGTTGCAACCGTGGGCACAAACATTTCACGGCTGATCTTCTTCTTCTGTGCATTAATAGCTGTGGCACTAAACAATGCCAGCGCCAATAGCACGGCTGGTCGTTGAAATTTCTTTTTCATGTTTATTTATTTAAGGTTAAATGAGGAAGCATTTCATGTGGACTAATCGATTCTTACGAAGAACCATTCCTGGTTTTTTTGATTCAGGTTTTTGTTAAGCGTAGCATCTGTGCCATTATTTGCGGCCGTTGATGAAGGCACATGCAGGAGTTTGCTGCTGTTCATTACATTTTGAACGAGGAATCTTCCATTGTCCAGCCTTTTTACGAACCATTCCTGGTTTCGCCTGTCAGGGAATATACTCCTGCTCCAGAGTTGGATCTTGCAGCCATCATTGTTGACTGACCCTAGGTCAGCATCCAGGTATTTTGAATCTTTTACCAGCTGGATAGTATATCCGCCTACCAGCGCTCCAGGTATTTTTTTCACTTTCCACTGGGCATTGGTGCGGCTTGATGAAGGATTGCCGAGTTCAACACGCGAGCCATTCTGGTCAGTCACACTTGTAGGAACCGTGAGGTATTTCAGGCTTTTGCCATTCATTATATAATATGTCCCTTCCTCTATATGCTCACTTCCACCAACTATGGAGGCGCCGATACTTTGTTCGCCACCCACCAGGTAATCATCAATGAACGAACAGAAGCTTGTTGGCTTTGCAGGTGCCGCGGGAAGTTTGGAAGCCATCTCTGGGTGATGATCCACTAATTCGAAATAGGCAGCACGGGCATACCAGTTAGTATGATGAAGGCAGAAGAAACCATTTGGATTGTCGCCGGCGTTCTCATTCGTATTGAAAAAGTAGTTGGAGCTACCTGATTCCTTTGAATAGCGGTTCCGGGTGCCTGCCCGCTGGTAACCCATAAAGTACGGGGGCAAAACGGTAATGGGATCATCAATAAAATCAAACCGCTGGATGGTAGTGCCTGGAAAAAGGGTGTTTAACTGTCCAATGAAATCAGCATCACCCACGTGGGGAGCCGCATAGAGATAGATGCAAAACGGGTTGATGCCTTTAGCTTTCTTTAGGTATGCAGCGGCCAGTGTGGCTTGCGCTGAACCAAGGCTGTGACCTGTTAACCATAGTTTTTTTGAACTGACATTGCGGCGATTGAGCACGTTCGCTAAAGAGTCAAGGAAAGATGGAGAGCCGGGATGATTAAAAAGTACAGAGTTGTTAAAACCAGCATGCACTTTTCCTTTTGAAAAACCAAATGAAGCAGGAGGAGATACTTTGACTGCATATGCATCAGTTTGAAGCCACTCGCCCCAGTCAAATATCGTTTTGCCGATAATCGGTATCTTATTTGCAACCCTGTCAGTACCGCGAAAAACCACAATAATATATTTGGAAGTTGAAATTACCATCGCTTCTGGGTCAATACCGGTACCGTTACTCATTGCTATAAAATCAAATTCCACATCATTGGATGTTGCGGTTATCAGGGGAGAAATGGTCGGTTTCGTGGTAACCAATGATCGGGTCTTCACCGGGCTTTTAGTTGAAGAAGCAAAGAAATGCCCGACCCTGTCCACAAAGGCTTGCTTAAATTTTGCAGGGCTCATATGCAGTTGTGTGACTGCGGGATCATCTTCGGGTTTATTGATAGTGAAATGGGGGCAAATAAAATGATTGAGCATCATCAGCAGGTAGGCATTCACCTTGCTGTTACTTCTTGTATCATAGTCGAAATTGTCCATGCACCGAACTTCATTCGATGGCTGGGCTATGGCCGGGGATAAGGCGATGATACATAGAGAAACGCCTGATAAAATAGTGCTGATGGCGAATTTTGAAATTGGTTTCATTTCCTATTTTTTAAGAATTAATAAATCGATGTCATGCAGCGGTTGTTCGCTGGTCGATAATCGATGTTCCAGGTGTTTTTCATTCAACGAGTTTTACAATTTTTTGGCGAGGGACATTTACGGAATGATTTGAACGGACTTGAACGACTTGAACCCCTTGAACGAACTTGAACGCCTTGAACGTAATAATATCCTCAAACGCGTACCGCCCTAAGGAACGTTAAACGTCATACGTTAAACGTCACCTCATCATACACGCCAGCGTCACCACTGGTGTAAACACCGTGAACTTCCAATCATCATTAAACACGCAGCGCATGCCATAATTCAATATCACGCTTCTGCTTACGCGCCAGTCACCGCCAAAACTTATTGTATTGGGGTGTACTACATCCCACTTCACGGTGTTTGTCACCACTTCAAAGCCGCCTGGTGACTTGAATACATCACTGAGTGCTTCCATGGGAGTTTTTAAGCCTTTCTTCTCGAGTAGGAATTCTATGAAAAAAGTATAGAGAGGTCCGCCGTAGCGCAAGTTCAATCCCATCGTCATCAGGGTATTTTGGGCGACGGCCAGGCGTGTATCTTCCTCGAGAGTATTGACGTCTCTTATCAGAAATTCCAATTCTTCATCATACCAGCTTGTTCTGAAAAGACCTGAAAGCAGGAAGCGCTTTCCTAAGCCAATGCTACCATTGAGCCAGCCTGAAAATGCCGTGTTACGATTTAGTCGAAGGCTTTTCATTGATCCGGCACTATCAGTGCGATATGAATACACTTTTCCAAAAGCGATGTCAAGTGAGGAGGCATTCCAATTTTCTGCAACAAAAATTTTCGCGCGACTATTGATCTCTTCGTTGCGGCGGGAATTAAGGGTTAACAATTGTTCGGTGGTCGCCTGTATGAGCAGTCGCTGTTCGGGTTTGGCCAGGATGTTGGTGGTAGTATCGAGTGTATATTGTAGTTGCTTTAGTTGCTCCTCCAGGTCATCCTTTTCAGCTTTGAATCTTTCAGAAATGCCAGCGTATAATTCCTTCGCCATGAGCGGATCGCGCTGTTTTATCAAATTGATTTTGGCGGCGAATCCGATCCGGCGATCGTCATTTTCATCCTGCACAGAACCTATGGAAAGGTCGAGGGAGGCCAATCGGCGCATAAATGGTGATGCAGCCTGGTATTTCTCCAGGTCGCGACGGTTGTATAATAATTCCCAAACAGGTTGAGATTGAATGGCCAGGTTAGGACTGAGTTTCCATGATTTAAATGACCAATCAACCTTGAAATCTTTGATATCAGAGGTGCGGTTGATCTGGGAGGAGGTGACTCCCATCATGTCAAATACGGGGGAAGCGGGAATGCTTAGTTCTTTGGGAGTGATTCGGCCCGCTGGTTGCTCATCCTGTGCAGTTGCAGATATAGAGGAGAGCAGAATTAAGGAAGGGACGATTCTCCTGGTTAGCCGGTTCATGTTAGTAGTTTAGATGTGAATGGTCAGATCAAAACTAGGGTCAGACCCAGGCGGGGTCAATACCGGATAAGCATGAAAAGAGGGCTTTAGAATTACCTAAAATCAGGTATGAGCGGGGTTGGCAAATTGTATAACTTAACATGGACATTCACCATAATTTATTAGTATGTACAATCGAATCAGCCCGGCTGTCCAATCTTTTTTCATCTTACTGGTCATATTCTTAAATTCCATTCCGGCGTTTACCCAAAAACTTAATGAAGACAGCTTGTGGCAGTTGATCAAGACAAGTAAAATAGATACGGTAACGATCGATGCCAAGTATACATTGGGAAATATATTGATCAAGGACCCTAAGAGGGATACAACGGGAAAGCGATTGATAGATGAGGCAAAACAGCTTTCGGAGAAAATTGATTTTTCTCCTGGGGTCGCTCAGGGTTTATTATTAACGGGAAATTATTATAGCAGGGTTGGCCAATTGGAGAATTGCATGGACGCGTATGAGCAATTGATTCGCTTTGCAGGTTCAATGGAAAACTCCCTGAAGCGAAAACAATTTTTGCGCAGCGCATACAACAACCTGGGCGGTATTTATAACAGGCATGGCGATTTCCCTACCTCCCTGCAAAACCGGTTGAAGGCGCTTGAGATAGTGGAAAGTATGGAATCGCCTTCACCGGATGAATTATTCATCTGTTACTATAATGCTGCCAGTGATTTCAGGCAATTGAAACAATTCGATAAAGCAAGGGAGTATTTATTGAAATTAAGACCGCTGCTTTCATCAATTATTCCACGCTACCAGTTAGAGTATTATTATGAATTCTACCAGTTGCTGGTTCCGGGAAATGAACGTGACCTCGGCAGGGAAATATTACATAAGTATGATAGCTCGCTTCAGGTGCTGAACCTCACAGAAACGCAACGAACGGATTACACCTCCCTCTCCAAAAGATTACATGGCTTATATGAGCAGCAGCAAATGAAAAACCCCAGGCAGGCTCTTTACTATTTTGCAGAAGAGGTAACGCTAACCCGACAGTTGGCAAACCCTTCCTCTATAATTTCCGCGGAGCAAAACTATGCATCGGCGTTGTTTGAATTGGGAAGATATAGGGAACTGATCGAGATGCTGGAAGGTACTTATGCGACGGCAGCCAAAGACGACTTAAAGAATCAGGCGCTGAAGGCGGCCGTTCTCTTGTCACAGGCCTATGAGAGAGAAAATGATATGAAGAATGGGTACAGGTATGCAGCAATTGCACGTGAACTACAGGATTCAATCATGCAGGAAGACGCGGTGAAGAGAGTTGCCTTTCTTGAAGCAAAGTATCAACATGAGCAAAAGGAAAAAGAGATCAGCGAGCTACAACTCGTAAACCAGGCAAAGGAATACGTGATACGTAGAAAGAACTGGCTTATAGCGGGAACAATTGTAATAGCGCTTATGCTTGGCTTGCTCGCATTTTTCAGTATGCGATATTACCGTAACCGCCAGAAACTGCTGAAGCAGGAAAAAGTATTGCATGAAGAAAAGATCAGCAATCTTGAAAAACAGCAGCAGGTTGCCTCATTGCAGGCGATGATTAACGGGCAGGAAATGGAACGCACCCGCATAGCGCGTGATTTGCATGACGGCCTGGGTGGGATTTTTTCGACAGTAAAAATGCATTATAGCACGCTGAACCATGAAACGCCGCAGGTAATAAATAACCCGGTATACAGGAAAACAATGGACCTGATCAACAATGCTTCTGATGAATTGCGGAGGGTGGCGCACAATATGATGCCTGAAGTGCTCCTGAAAGTAGGTTTGGATGAAGCATTGAAGGACCTATGCAGTAATATCAGTTCCGGTAAGCTGTTAAAGGTAACCTACCAGGGATATGGAATGGAATCAAGACTATCGGGCGCAACAGAGATCATGCTATACCGGATCATCCAGGAACTGGTGAACAATATTATAAAGCATGCGGAAGCCACTGAGGCCATTATTCAAATCAACCGGCAGGGAAATCGGTTAAGTCTTACGATTGAAGATAATGGGCGGGGGTTTGACACCAATGAAGCGGCCAAACAGCGCAGCCTGGGCATGAGCACCGTCAGGAGCCGGGTTGACTATCTTAATGGACATTTATCAATTGATTCCAGGAAGGACATGGGCACAACAGTAATGATTGATATTTTACTCAATGAAAACTGACATTCCATGAAAAATCTTATCGCAATTGTTTAAATTTAGATAAGATTATACGGTATGATAAAAATCCTCGTAGTTGATGATCACCCCCTGGTAATTGATGGCATCAGGATGATGGTAAAGGATGAAGAATACCTTCATATAGTTGCTGCGGTAAAAACTGGCAAAGAGGCGATGGCTTATGTGGAAAATGAGGAACCGGTAGATATTATCCTGCTTGATATTAATCTTCCCGATATAGACGGATTGAAACTTTGCGAATTATTTCGCCAGAGAAACAAGGAAATTAAGATCCTGGGATTGACGTATATTAACGAGGCAGGAATAATCACTCAATTAATAAAGAAAGGAGCCAATGGTTACTTATTGAAGAATATGGAGAAAGCTGAGTTGATCGATGCTATTAATAGGGTGCTCGACGGCCAGCTTTACCTGAGTAAAGGTGCAAATGATAAAATATTGCAACAGTTACAAGCGCATGAGTTGCCAAAAGATGATATACCTACTCTCACGCGCAGGGAAAAGGAAATACTTCAATTGCTCACCAGGGGCCTGACAAGCCAGGAAATTGCCAGCCAGCTTTTTCTTAGTACGTACACGGTGGATTCACATCGAAGGAACATGCTGCAGAAATTTAACGTGCATAACACGCAATCGTTGTTGAATATAGTACGCGAACTGGGGACAACTTTTAACGTTTAACTCAAATCATGCAATAGAAAAATCGGTCAAGGTCGTTCGAGCCGTTTGGGTAATACCTTTTATGGAATGGGGAATTGGGAGTTTCGAATTAGGGGGCTAAATATTCAGGGAAACCGACGTTAGATTTAATAGCGCGCAACCTCAACAATTTAGCAAACCGCCTAATTCCTATTCCTAATTCCGCAACAAGAGAATGTTGACAGGAGCGGGCAACCTCAACAATTTAGCAAACCGCCGAATTCCAAATTCCGCAATACGAGAGTATTAATAGGAGCGGGCAACCTCAACAATTTAGCAAACCTCCGAATTCCAAATTCCTAATTCCAAATTCCGCAACAAGAGAATGTTGACAGGAGCGGGCAATCTCAACAATTTAGCAAACCGCCGAATTCCAAATTCCTAACTCCAAATTCCGCAATAAGAGAATGTTGACAGGAGCGGGCAACCTCAACAATTTAGCAAACCGCCGAATTCCAAACTCCTACTTCCTAATTCCGCAACAAGAGAATGTTGACAGGAGCGGGCAACCTCAACAATTTAGCAACCGCCTAATTCCAAATTCCTACTTCCTAATTCCGCAACAAGAGAATGTTGACAGGAGCGGGCAACCTCAACAATTTAGCAAACCGCCGAATTCCAAATTCCTAATTCCGCAATACGAGAGT
>Ga0196972_1000111_pt1 | contig 67911 bp, 77 predicted proteins | sample S1v_2013CmetaG_FD_148618 | JGI IMG/M metagenome (GOLD analysis project Ga0196972, IMG submission 148618) | Soil microbial communities from Anza Borrego desert, Southern California, United States - S1+v_20-13C | ecosystem: Environmental > Terrestrial > Soil > Desert | place: USA: California...
CCACATGGGCATCCGCCCGACGGTGCGCGGCGTCGCGATGAACCCGATCGACCACCCGCACGGCGGCGGCGAGGGCCGCACCGGCACGGGCAAGCCGCCGGTCGATCCGTGGGGCAACCTGACCAAGGGCTACCGCACGCGTAACAACAAGCGCACGCAGACCTTCGTCGTCTCGCGTCGCAAGAAGTAAGGGGTCGCACAGATGACTCGCTCTCTCAAGAAGGGTCCGTTCGTGGACCACCACCTGGTGGCCAAGGCCGACAAGGCCGTGACGACCAAGGACAAGAAGCCGATCAAGACCTGGTCGCGCCGCTCGATGATCCTGCCCGAGTTCATCGGGCTGACCATCGCCGTGCACAACGGCAAGCAGCACGTGCCGGTCTACGTGACCGACCAGATGGTGGGCCACAAGCTCGGCGAGTTCGCCCTGACGCGCACCTTCAAGGGCCACCCGGCGGACAAGAAAGTCCAGAAGAAGTAAGGAGCAGACACCATGGAAACCCGTGCAGTCCTCCGCGGCGTCCGCCTGTCCGTCGACAAGGGCCGGCTGGTGGCCGACCTGATCCGCGGCAAGAAGGTGGACCAGGCCCTGAACATCCTGAACTTCACCCAGAAGAAGGCCGCCATCGTGGTGCGCAAGGTGCTGGAGTCCGCCATCGCGAACGCCGAGCACAACGAAGGCGCCGACATCGACGAGCTGAAGGTCAAGACCATCTACGTCGAACAGGGCGCCACGCTCAAGCGCTTCACGGCGCGTGCCAAGGGTCGCGGCAACCGCATCAGCAAGCCCACGTGCCATGTGTACGTGACGGTCGGCAACTGAGGCAAGGCAAGAATATGGGACAAAAAATCCACCCGACCGGCTTCCGTCTCTCGGTCAGCCGCAACTGGGCCAGCCGCTGGTACGCCAACAACCGCGACTTCGCCGGCATGCTGGCCGAGGACATCAAGGTCCGCGACTACCTCAAGAGCAAGCTGAAGAACGCCGCGGTTTCGCGCGTGCTGATCGAGCGCCCCGCCAAGAACGCCCGCATCACCATCTACTCGGCCCGCCCGGGCGTGGTGATCGGCAAGAAGGGCGAGGACATCGAGGCGCTGAAGAAGGAACTGGCCACCCGCCTGGGCGTGCCGGTCGCCGTCAACATCGAGGAAGTGCGCAAGCCCGAAGTCGATGCCCAGCTGATCGCCGACTCGATCACCCAGCAGCTCGAGAAGCGCATCATGTTCCGCCGCGCCATGAAGCGCGCGATGCAGAACGCCATGCGCCTGGGCGCGCAGGGCATCAAGATCATGTCCTCGGGCCGCCTGAACGGCATCGAGATCGCGCGCACCGAGTGGTACCGCGAAGGTCGCGTGCCGCTGCACACGCTGCGCGCCGACATCGACTACGGCTTCTCCGAGGCCAAGACCACCTATGGCGTCATCGGCGTCAAGGTCTGGGTCTACAAGGGCGACACCCTCGGCCGCAGCGATGCGCCGTCGCTGGACAGCACCCCCCGCCCCGAGGGCGAGGAGCGCCGTGGTCCGCGCGGCCCGCGCCGTGACGGCCGTGGCGGCCCCGGCGGCGATCGCCGTGGCCCCTCGCGCGGTCCGCGCGGCGGTGCCGGCGCCGGCACCAGCGCCGCCCCTGCCGATGGCAGCGACAAGCCCCAAGAGGCAACTGGAGGCGCGGATGCGCCGAAACCCGCCGTTAAGCGCGTAGCCCGCAAGGTCGCCGCGCCGGCCGCCACCCCGGCCGACGGCAAAGGAGAGTAAACATGCTGCAACCCGCTCGACGCAAGTACCGCAAAGAGCAGAAGGGCCGCAACACCGGCATCGCGACCCGTGGCAACACGGTCGCCTTCGGTGACTTCGGCCTGAAGTCCACCGACCGCGGCCGCCTGACGGCTCGCCAGATCGAGGCCGCGCGCCGCGCGATCTCCCGCCACGTCAAGCGCGGCGGCCGCATCTGGATCCGCGTGTTCCCCGACAAGCCGATCTCGCAGAAGCCGGCCGAAGTCCGCATGGGCAACGGCAAGGGCAACCCCGAGTTCTACGTCGCCGAGATCCAGCCGGGCAAGGTGCTCTACGAGATCGTGGGCGTGCCCGAGGAACTGGCGCGCGAGGCGTTCCGCCTGGCCGCGGCCAAGCTGCCGCTGCGCACCACGTTCGTGTCGCGCATGATCGGCGCGTAAGGAGCACAGCATGAGCAAAGCATCCGACCTGCGCCAGAAGGACGTGGCCGCCCTCGAAGCCGAGGTCAAGGACCTGCAGCGGGCCCACTTCGGCCTGCGCATGCAGAAGGCCACCCAGCAGTTGAACAACACCGCCTCGCTGCGCGTCACGCGCCGCGACATCGCGCGCGCCAAGACCATCCTGGCCCAGAAGCGCGCCGAATCCGCCGCCAAGTAAGGAGTGACGAACATGACGGAAGCCAAGACCTCCCTCAAGCGCACCCTGGTCGGCAAGGTGGTGAGCGACAAGCGCGCCAAGACCGTGACGGTCCTGGTCGAGCGCCGCGTCAAGCACGAGCTCTACGGCAAGATCGTGGCGCGCTCGAGCAAGTACCACGCCCACGACGAGAAGGGCGAGTACCACGTCGGCGACCTGGTCGAGATCACCGAGAGCCGGCCGATCTCCAAGACCAAGAACTGGGTCGCCACGCGCCTGGTCCAGAAGGCGGCGGCGGTCTGACCCACCCCGGCGCAGCGCCATTCGAAACGGCCCACAATGTGGGCCGTTTTCTTTTTCCACCCACGCAACAGGAGAACCCATGATCAAGGTCGGAGACAGCCTGCCGGACGTCACGCTGCAGGAGTACTCGGAAGTCGAAGGCAACGGTTGCAGCATCGGCCCCAACCCGGTGAAGGTGAAGGACGCCGCCGCCGGCAAGACCATCGCGCTCTTCGCCCTGCCCGGCGCCTTCACGCCCACCTGCTCGGCCAAGCACGTGCCCGGCTACGTGCAGCAGTTCGACGAACTGAAGAAGGCCGGCGTCGACGAGATCTGGTGCGTCAGCGTCAACGACGCCTTCGTCATGGGCGCCTGGGCGCGCGACCAGAAGACCGACGGCAAGGTGCGCATGCTGGGCGACGGCAGCGCCGAGTTCGCCAAGGCCACCGGCCTGACCATGGACCTCACCGGCCGCGGCATGGGCCTGCGCAGCGCCCGCTACTCCATGCTGGTCAAGGACGGCAAGGTCGCCACGCTCAACGTCGAGGCGCCGGGCAAGTTCGAGGTGAGCGACGCCGGCACCCTGCTGGCGCAGGTCAAGGGCTGACGCCCGGCGTGCCCTCTCCGTGCGGGGAGGGCGCTCCCTCTCACAGGTCGACCTTGAGGTAGTGCGCCCCGGGGATGGGGTTGTGGTAGTAGGGATCGATCGCCACGAAGCCCAGGTCCTCGTACAGGGCCCGCGCCGCCTCCATGTCATCCAGCGTGTCCAGCAGCACGCAGGCATAGCCGCCCTGCCGGGCGGCATCCAGGATGGCCTCGGCCAGCCGGCGGCCCAGGCCGAAGCCGCGGAAGGCCTTGCGCACGTACAGCCGCTTCATCTCGGCAGCATTGGGGTAGTCGCTGGCGATCAGCGGGCGCAGCGCACAGCAGCCCGCCAACGCGCCGTCCACCCGCGCCAGCAGCAGGGTGCCGTGGGGCGCCGCATAGTCCCCCGGGAGGGACAGCAGCTCGTCGTCGAAGCCCTGGAAGCACAGGTCCACGCCCAGGCCCTGGGCGTACTCCCGGAACAGCTCTCGCGTGGCGTCCAGCTCCTCGGGGCTGGTGGCGGTCGCCACCTCGATCACAGGCAGGTCGGCCGTCGGCAATGGAATGGCAGCAAAGGTAGTGGCAGAGCAGGGCAGTTTAGCCGCAGCCCGCGGAGCCTCAAGCTCAGCCGGGATAGCGGGCCTATCGCACCAGCCACCAGACCGCGCCGGCGCATGCCGCGAACACGCCCAGGGCCGCCAGCCGGCTGGCGGCATCGTCGCGCGACGGGGCTGCCGGGAAGGCCAGCACCTTGTCGCCGCGCAGCATGGGACCGACCAGGTCCTGCTTCCTGCGCCACTGGTAGAACACGATGGCCGCGACGTGCAGGCCGATCAGCGCGACCAGCAGCCACTGGCCCACGTCGGCGTGCCAGGCGGTCGCGGCCAGTCCGGTCTCGGTGTCCACCAGGCGGTTGAGCGGCCCCTGGAAGGCGATCTCGTCGTCACTGACCAGGCCGGTGCCGACCTGGGCCAGCAGCGCGGCCAGCATGGCCAGCACCGACGCGGCGCCCAGGGGGTTGTGGCCCACCAGGTGATCCCGGTGCGGCCGCCCGCGCAGGTAGGCGACCACGCTGGCGGGCGCATGCAGCAAGGCGGCGAACCGAGACCAGCGGCCGCCGACCAGGCCCCAGACCAGCCGGAACGCGAGCAGCGCCAGGACGGCGATGCCCAGGCGGGCGTGCCATTCGATCCAGGTGCCCGGCGCCCAGGCGGTCGCCAGCAAGCCGATGACGCAGGCCACCAGGGCCCAGTGGAACAGGCGGGTCGGCAGGTCCCAGACCCGGATGGTGTGCGTGCTCATGGGTTCGTTCACGCGCCGGATTGTGCGTGCAATCGCCGAGTGCGCCGGCGCCACGCCAATTCCCGAGTGGAGTGGTCGTGCCGCGAACTCTTGCTACAAACCCGGCGCCGCACCGCGGTACCCATCAACCCGGAGAACTGCATGAGATTTTTCGCCCCCCTGGCCGTCGTCGCCGCTGCTGTCGCCTTCGCGGCGCCCGCCTCGGCGCAATTCGCCAAGCCCGAGGACGCCGTGAAGTACCGCCAGAACGCGCTGTTCGTGATGGCGCAGCACTTCGGCCGCATCGGCGCCATGGTGAACGGCAAGGCCCCCTACGACGCGAAGGCGGCGGTGGAAAACGCCGAGATCGTCAACGTGATGGCGCGGCTGCCGTGGGCGGGCTTCGTCGCCGGCACCGACAAGGTGGGTAACACCAAGGCGAAATCGGAGATCTGGTCCGAGCAGGTGAAGTTCAAGGAGCACAACGACAAGCTGGTCGGCGAGTCCGCCAAGCTGCTCGCCGCCGCCAAAACCAACAACCTGGACAACCTGAAGGCCGCATTCGGCGCCACCGCCGGTACCTGCAAGGCCTGCCACGACGATTTCCGGAACCGGTGACCTGGATGGCGCCGCTGCCGCGGCGCATGCAGGCAACAAAAAGGGCGCCACCGGCGCCCTTCGCTTTTCATCGCAAGCTGATTCACCCTTCCGCCAGCAGCCGCTCGATCAGCTGGTGCAGTTCGGCGAAGTCGGGCTGGCCGACGTAGCGCTTCACGATCTCGCCGCGCTTGTTGACGATGTAGGTGGTGGGCGTGATCTGCACGTCGCCCCAGGCCTTGGCCACGGCGCCCGTGTTGTCGATCGCCACCGGGAACGGCAGCTTGCGGGTCTCGGCGTAATTGACGACGTAGCTCGGCGGGTCGTAGCTCATCGCGACGGCCAGCGTCTCGTAGCCGCGCGACTTGTACTTGTCGTAGGTTTCCACGATGTGGGGCATCTCGGCGACGCAGGTGGTGCAACTCGTGGCCCAGAAATTGACCAGCGTGACCTTGCCCTTGAGGTCGGTGGTGGTCTTCTTGCTCCCATCCAGCAGCACGAACGTCGACTCCGGCGCAGCCGCCGTCCCGGTGCCCAGGAACACGGCGGCGCCCCCGGCCACCAGGGCCGCGGCCACCACGCCAATCAGTGCTTTCTTCATCGCCCGTCCAGTTTACGACCCGGATGGACTCCCACGCCGGCAAAAGGTTTCTTCCGCGGCCTCAGGCGCAGCCCGACAGGATGCCGGCCAGCTCGGCCGGGCGGCTGACCATGGGGTCATGGCCGGTGGCCAGCTCGACCACGCGGGCCCCCGCGCCGCCACGCCAGGCGCCGCCCCAGAGGTTCGGGTCGGCCATCCGCGGGCGGATCGCGTCGATGGTGGGCAGGGCCGGCGCCGTGCAGTTGACGAAGGTGCGCGGGATTGCGGCGACGCGGGCCGGGTCGAAGGCCAGCACCGCTTCGTAGCAATGGCCCGGTTGCGGCGTCAGCCGGCGCTTGACCCACTGGTAGTCGGCGGTGACCAGCCCGTAGTTGTCGGGGTCCGGCACGGCGAGGGCGAAGTCGGGCGAGGCGGCGGCGCTGGCCAGCCGGGCCTCGCGCACGGCGCGCGCATGGGTGCTGCTCCAGCTCTCGCCGGGGCGCGGAACCACCGCATCGACGTAGACCAGGTGCCGCAGCCGGGAGCCCAGTCGGTCGGCGATCGCGGTGCCGATCATGCCGGCGTAGGAGTGCACGGCCAACACGACCTGGTCCATCTCCTCGGCCTCGATGGCGGCTGCCACGTCCTGGATGTGGGTCTCGAGCGTGATGGCCGGCGACAGCAGGTGGGCGCGCTCGCCCAGCCCGGTCAGCGTCACCGCATGCGCCCGGTGGCCTTCGCGCGCCAGCGCCTGCACCACCCGCTGCCAGCACCAGCCGCCGTGCCATGCGCCATGGACCAGGACGAAGTTCGCCATCAGATCACCCCCTGCTGCTGCAACCCGGAAATGCGCTCCTCGTCCCAGCCGAGCACGCCGGCGAGCACCTCGTGCGTGTGCTGCCCCAGCAGCGGCGGCGGCCGCTCGCTGCGCACCGGGGTCGCGCCCATCTTGATCGGGCTGCCCACCAGCCGCAGGGCCTCGGCCAGCGGGTGCTGCCATTCGGTCACCATGCCGCGTTCGCGCACCTGCGGGTCGGCAAAGACTTCGCCGATGTTGTTGATCGCGCCGCAGGGCACCTTGGCGGCCTCCAGCGCCGCCAGCCAGTCGGCCTTGCCGCGGCCCTTCATCACCTGCTCGAGCAGGGGCACCAGCACGGCGCGGTGCCGCACCCGGTCCTGGTTGCGCGCGAAGCGCTCGTCGCGCGCCAGTTCCGGCCGGCCCGCGACTTCGCAGAACTTGGCGAACTGGCCGTCGTTGCCGACCGCCAGGATGATGTGGTCCTTGCTGCCGTCGGCGGCTGGCGCCACCTCGAACACCTGGTAGGGCACGATGTTCTGGTGCGCGTTGCCGGCCCGGCCCGGCACCTTGCCGCTGACCAGGTAGTTGGCGCCCAGGTTGGCCAGCATGGCCACCTGGGTGTCCAGCAGCGCCATGTCGATGTGCTGGCCCTCGCCGGTGCGCTCGGCGTGCCGCAGCGCGGCGAGGATGGCCACCGTCGCATACAGGCCGGTGAACAGGTCGGCCACCGCGACACCGACCTTCTGCGGACCGCCGCCGAGGTCGTCGCGCTCCCCGGTGATGCTCATGAGGCCGCCCATGCCCTGCACCGCGTAGTCATAGCCGGCGCGCTCGCGGTAGGGACCGGTCTGGCCGAAGCCGGTGATGCTGCAGTAGACCAGCCGGGGGTTGAGGGCGCGCAGCGAGTCCCAGTCCAGCCCGTAGCGGGCCATGTCCCCCACCTTGAAGTTCTCCACGAACACGTCGCAGTGGCGCACCAGTTCGCGCACCAGTTCCTGCCCGGCCGGCTGGGCGATGTCGCAGGTCACCGAGCGCTTGTTGCGGTTGGCGCCCAGGTAGTAGGCGGCCTCGCGCGTGTCCTGCCCGTCGCGGTCCTGCAGGAACGGCGGGCCCCAGCTGCGCGTGTCGTCGCCGCTGCCCGGGCGCTCGACCTTGATCACGTCGGCGCCGAGGTCGGCCAGTGTCTGGGTGCACCAGGGCCCCGCCAGCACGCGGGACAGGTCGAGGATGCGGATGCCGTCGAGGGAATTCATGGGCGGGATTGTCGAACGGAACCGTATCATCGACCGATGCCCCGAACCTGCGCCGTGCGCCCGAATCCGAAGTCCGCATGACGTTGCTGAGCCGGCGAGCGGCGATCCAGGTGTTCCTGGCCTTCGCGTTCGCGTATTTCTTCTCCGCCCTGCTGCGCGCCGTCACGGCCACCCTGGCGCCCACCCTGACCAGCGAATTCGCGCTCAGCGCGCGCGACCTCGGCCTGCTGGCCGGCGGCTACTTCATCGGCTTCGCCGCCACCCAGCTGCCGCTGGGCACCTGGCTGGACCGGCACGGCCCGAAGAAGGTGATCATCGCCTTCCTGTCGATCGCGGTCCTGGGCTGCGCCGCCTTCTCGCTGGCCGGCAGCTTCGCCACCCTGCTGGCCGCCCGCGTCCTGTGCGGGGTCGGCGTCAGCGCCTGCCTGATGGCGCCGCTGACGGGCTTTCGCCGCTGGCTGGATCCCGCCGCCCAGCTGCGCGCCAACTCCTGGATGCTGATGACCGGCTCGTTCGGCATGCTGGCCTCCACCCTGCCCGTGCAATGGCTGGTGCCGCTGGCGGGCTGGCGTCCGCTGTTCTGGGGCCTGGCCGCGCTGATCGCGCTGTCCATGCTGGTGCTGGCCTGGAAGGTGCCGGCCTGGCAGGCGCCCGCTCCCGCCACCGGCTCGCCGGCCAGCTATGCCGAGGTCTGGCGCAACCCCTACTTCCAGCGCATGGTGCCGATCGGCTTCTTCAGCTACGGCGGCATGCTGGCCCTGCAGACGCTGTGGGCGGGGCCGTGGATGGTGCGGGTCGCCGGCTACACGCCGATCGAGTCGGCGCAGGGCCTGTTCACCATCAACCTGTCGATGCTGCTGACCTTCTGGAGCTGGGGCATGGTCACGCCCCTGCTGGCGCGGCGCGGGCTCAGTGCCGAGCGGCTGATCGCCTGGGGGCTGCCCTGGAGCCTGCTGGTGCTGGCCGGCATCGTCTGGGCCGGGCCCGCGGCCGGTGCGCCGGCGCTGGCCCTCTTCTGCGTCACGTCCACCTTCGTGACGCTGGCCCAGCCTGCGGTCGGCATGGCGTTCCCGGCAGCCCTCGCCGGCCGCGCCCTGTCGGCCTACAACCTGGTCGTCTTCCTGGGCGTGTTCACCCTTCAATGGGGCATCGGCCTGCTGGTGGACGGCTTCGAGGCGCTGGGCTGGACCCAGGTGGCGGCCTTCCGTGGCGCCTTCGCCATGTTCCTCGCCTTCAGCGTCGCCTCGTACGCCTGGTTCCTGCTGGGGAACCGGGATAATCCGAAGGCCGGCCAGCCGGTCTCGTCATGAATGCGATCCTGATCATCGGCCACGCACCGCTCGCCACCGCGCTGCGCCAGTGCGCGCTGCACGTGTTCCCCGATTGCGGACCGACCCTGGCGGCCATCGACGTGCTGCCCGACGCCGCACCGGAAGCGACCCTGGCCGAGGGCCGGGCCGCCCTGGGCCGGATCGCCGCGGAGCCCGGCGTGGACGGCGTGCTGGTGCTCGCCGACCTGTTCGGCGCCACGCCCGGCAACGTCGCCCAGAAGCTGGTCGATGGCGTGAGCTCGCGCCTGATCACCGGCGTCAACCTGCCGATGCTGCTGCGCAGCGTCTGCTACCGCAACGAAGCGCTGGACGCGCTGGTCTCGCGCGCCGTTGTCGGCGGCACCCAGGGCGTGATGCAGGTGGCCCCCGGAGCACCCAGCAACCCCCCGCCCCGCCGTCCATGATCTCGACCCGCACCACCATCGCCAACAAGCTCGGGCTGCATGCGCGCGCTTCGGCCAAGCTCACCAAGCTGGCCGCGAGCTACCCGTGCGACGTCTGGATGAGCAAGGGCGAGCGACGGGTCAATGCCAAGAGCATCATGGGCGTGATGATGCTGGCCGCCGGCGTCGGCAGCGAGGTGCTGCTGGAGGCCGAGGGCCCGCGCGAGCAGGAGTGCATCGATGCCATGGTTGCGCTGATCCGCGACAAGTTCGGGGAAGGGGAATGAGAGCCCCCACGCTCCCCCACTTCGTGTGGCTCGCTGCCCCCCAAGAGGGCCGCGTTCCGCCTTCGGGCGGCCGGGCGGCGGAACGATGACCTTCGCCGTCCACGGCCTCCCAGTAGCGCGCGGCATCGCCATCGGCCGCGCGGTGCTGATGGCCGGGCGCGTGGACGTGGCGCACTACTTCATCGAGCCCTCGCAGGTCGATGCCGAGATCGCCCGCGTGCGCGAGGGCCGCAACGCGGTGGTGGACGAGATCCAGCGCCTGCAGCAGTCGATCGCCGCGATGGGACCGAAGGAGGCACCGCACGAGCTGTCGGCGCTGCTGGACGTGCACCTGATGCTGCTGCAGGACCAGGACCTGATCGACGGCGTCAAGCACTGGATCCGCGAGCGCCTGTACAACGCCGAGTGGGCGCTGACCACCCAGCTCGAGCAGCTCTCGCGCCAGTTCGACGAGATGGAGGACGAGTACCTGCGCGAGCGCAAGGCCGACCTCGAGCAGGTGGCCGAGCGGATCCTGCGCTACATGAAGGGCGTGCCCTCGCCGGTGGCCGCGCCGCCGCCGCGCCGCCGCACCACCCAGCAGGACCTGCTGCTGGACGGCGGGGTCGACGTGCCGCTGGTGCTGATCGCGCACGACCTGTCGCCGGCCGACATGCTGCAGTTCAAGCAGAGCGTGTTCGCCGGCTTCGTCACCGACGTCGGAGGGCGCAACTCGCACACCGCCATCGTGGCGCGCAGCATGGACATCCCGGCGGTGGTGGGCGCGCGCGGGGCCAGCCAGCTGGTGCGCCAGGACGACTGGGTGATCATCGACGGCGACGAGGGCGTGATGATCGTCGACCCCTCGCCCATCATCCTGGCCGAGTACGGCTTCAAGCAGCGCCAGGCCGAGCTCGAGCGGGGGCGCCTGCTGCGCCTGCGGCACACCCCGGCGGTCACCCTGGACGGCGAGAAGATCGAACTGCTGGCCAACATCGAACTGCCGGAGGATGCCGCCATCGCCGTCGAGGCCGGGGCGGTCGGCGTCGGCCTGTTCCGCAGCGAGTTCATGTTCATGAACCGGCGCGGCCCGCTACCCGGCGAGGACGAGCAGTACGAGGCGTACCGCCGCGCCGTGGACGGCATGCACGGCCTGCCGGTGACCATCCGAACCATCGACGTGGGCGCCGACAAGCCGCTGGACGACGAGCGCGACGCCGACCACCTCAACCCGGCGCTGGGGCTGCGGGCCATCCGCTGGTGCCTGGCCGATCCGGGGATGTTCCTGACCCAGCTGCGCGCCATCCTGCGGGCCGCCGCGCACGGCAAGGTCAACCTGCTGATCCCCATGCTGGCCCATGCCAGCGAGATCCGCCAGACGCTGGCGCTGGTGGACGCGGCCCGTGCCGAACTGGATGCCCGCGGCGTCGCCTACGGGCCGGTGCAGATGGGCGCGATGATCGAGATCCCGGCGGCGGCGCTCACGCTCAAGACCTTCCTGCGCCACTTCGATTTCCTGTCCATAGGCACCAACGACCTGATCCAGTACACGCTGGCGATCGACCGGGCCGACGAGTCGGTGGCCCACCTGTACGACCCGCTGCACCCGGCCGTGCTGAACCTGGTGGCGCAGACCATCGCCGAGTGCAATGCACAGGGCAAGGGCGTCAGCGTCTGCGGCGAGATGGCCGGCGACACCACGTACACGCGGTTGCTGCTGGGCCTGGGCCTGCGCAGCTTCTCCATGCACCCGGCACAGATCCTGGCGGTCAAGCAGGAGGTGCTGCGGGCCGACACGCGGCGCCTGCGCGACTGGGCGCGCGAGGTGGTCGCCGCCGAGGAGCCGGCCAAGCTGCTGATGTAGCTCCGGCTCCGGCGCCAAGGATTACGGGTTCTGGTAGCTGTCGGCCGGTGCCATGGCGGGGCCGGCCCCGCTGGCTTCGCCCGGCGGCGTCCCGGCGCGCGGCGCAACCCCGGCGACCGCCGGCGGCTCGCGGGGTGGCGCCACCACCACGGCGTGCTCGATGACCCGGCCCGGCTCGTCCGGCGGCCCGACCACCACCGGCCGCACCGGCGGGAACCCCAGCGCCGGACCCCCGTTCACCGCGTACTCCGCCGGATAGGGGTTGGCAGGGGTCAGGGGCAGCAGCTCCGGCTGCAGCTGGGGTGGTCGCTCGAACAGGCTGCCCCAGGCGGGCGGCTGCGGCTCCCACGACCAGGGTTGCGGCGCCGCCGGGAAGCGCGCGGCGGTATCGACCAGCCGCGCGTCCACGATGCGGCGCATGAATTCGCCCACCATCGGCAGCGCGCTACGGGCGCCCTGCCCCCAGCTGTCCGGCATCCGGATGCGGCTGTCGTTGAAGCCGACCCAGGCGCCCGAGACCAGCCGCGGGTGCATCAGGATGAACCAGCCGTCGGTGTTGTCCTGGGTGGTGCCGGTCTTGCCGGCCAGTTCGCCCTTGAGCTTGTAGCGGGTGCGGATGGCGGCGCCGGTGCCGCGGTCGACGGCCGCCCGCATGGCCGCCAGCAGGTCGGCGTCGGCGGTGGGCGACAGCACCGACTCGGCGGGGGCCGGGGCGAAGGACTCCAGCACGCGACCGCTGCGGTCCTCCACGCTGAGCACCAGCAGCGGCGCCACGTAGTTGCCGCCGTTGGCGATGGTGGCATAGGCGGTGGCCATCTCCCGCAGCGTCACGCCGCTGGTGCCCAGGCCCAGCGAGGGCACCACCGCGAGCTTGCTGTCGCGCACGCCCATGGCCTGCGCGAGCCGCGCCACCGTGTCGGCGCCGACGTAATGCATCACCTGGGCCGTGATGGTGTTCTTGGAGCGCGCCAGCGCGTCGTGCAGGCTGATCGGCTGGTAGCTCGGCTCGCCGATGTCGGTCGGCCGCCACACCTTGCCGTCGGGGGTGACGTATTCCATCGGCTCGTCGATCAGCATGTCGGTCGGCAGGGCGCCGAGCTCGAAGGCGGCGCCATAGACGAAGGGCTTGAAGGTCGAGCCGGCCTGGCGGCGGGCCTGGTTCACGTGGTCGAACTGGTCGAGCTGGAAGTCGCGGCTGCCCACCCAGGCGCGGACGTAGCCGGTGCCGGGCTCCAGGGCCACGAAGCCGGCCTCGAGGCGGGTCTTGTCCGCGCGCAGCGCCTTCATGAAGCCGGCGTCCGCCCGCAGTCGCGCGATGGCCTGGGCCTCGTCCTGCCCCGCTGCCCGCGCGGCCTGGAACTGCGGGCTCTCGCGGATGAAGGCGTCGACCAGCTCGCGCTGTCCGTCCCAGCCCTTGCGCCCATCCCAGGCCTTGTCGACGCGCTGCTGCAGTCGCTCGGTCTGCTGCGCCACTGCCTCGGCGGCCATGGCCTGGGCGCGCGAGTCCAGCGTGGTGCGCACCACCAGTCCGTCGGAGTGGATGTTGTAGCCGTTGCGGTCGGCCCAGTCGATCAGCCAGCGCCGCAGCAGCACGGTGAAGTGCGGCGCCGGCCCGAGCAGCTCGTCACGGCGCTCGAACTTGACCTGCAGCGGCGTGTCCTTGAGCTGCTCGAATTGCTCGGCGTCCAGCCGGCCCGCGCGCACCATCTGCGCCATCACGACGTTGCGCCGCTCGCGGGCGCGCTCCGGGTTGAGCACCGGGTTGTACGAGGTGGTCCCCTTGAGCATGCCCACCAGCGTGGCGCTCTCGCGCACGTCCAGCTCGCGCGCCGGCTTGTCGAAGTAGGTGCGCGCGGCCATCTCGATGCCGTAGGTGTTGTAGAGGAAAGGCACCGTGTTCAGGTAGATCTCGAGGATGTCGTCCTTGCCGTAGACGCGCTCGATCTTCAGCGCGGTGATCGCCTCGCGCACCTTGCGCTCCAGCGTGGGCGCGCGGCCGATCGCCTCGGGGTACAGGTTGCGCGCCAGCTGCTGCGTCAGCGTCGAGCCGCCCTGCAGCCGCCCGCGCAAGGTGCTGAGGGCGGCGCCCGCGGTGCGGCGCAGGTCCAGGCCGTGGTGCTCGTAGAAGCGCTGGTCCTCGGTGGCCAGCAAGGCGTCGATCACGTGCGGCGAGATGTCCGCCAGCGGCACCCATTGGCGCCAGGTCTGACGGAATACCGCGAGTTGCTGCCCGTCCGAGGTCAGCAGCACGCTCGGGTGGTCGTCCTGGGTCCGCTTGAGGTCGCCGATCAGCGGCGTCTTGGGCAGCTGGTCGAGGACGTAGAGCACCGGCGGCACCGTCACCGCCACCACCAGCGCGACCAGGAAGGCCAGGGCCAGCAGCCAGGGGTGGCGCCGGACCCATGAGCGTTGCGGACGGGCAGGGGAAGCGGTGGCGCTGTCGGCCATGGTCGTATCGGGGGCGGGCGAACAACGACTCTACGGAGACGCCCGTCGCAGCCCTGTAGGACTTGGACGCCAGCGGCCCGCGCGGTCGGCGCGATCTGCGCCGATGCACGCCAACGCTGAGGTCGCGTGGGGCCGGCGGGTTTGCAGCAGCCTTTGGAGCGCCGCCTCAGGCCGACGCGGGATCCGTGCCGGCGCGGCGTTCGCGCGTGCGCGTGCCCAGGACGGCGCCGCCGACGATCAGCGCGGCGGCCAGGGCGATGCTCCCGCTCAGGCCCTGGCCGGTCACGAGCAGCAGCAGCGCGGTCGACGCCAGCGGCGTCAGGTAGCTCAGCACGCCGATCTGCCGGGCGTCGCCGGTCTTGAGGGCCTTGTCCCAGAGGAAGAAGGCGCCGCCGAGCGGGCCCAGCCCCATCAGCGCGAGCAGTCCCCAGTCGGCGGCGCTGGGAACGACCCGGGGCTCGAGCACCGCATGGCAGGCCAGCGACAGCAGTCCGGACAGCAGGCCGAACAAGCCGATGGCCGCGGTTGGAAAGGCCCGCACGCGGCGGGTCAGCAGCGAGTAGCTGGCCCACATGAAGGCCGCGCCCAGCGCCGGCAGGAAGCCCCAGGACCAGGAGCCGGAGGCCTGCCCCGCGCCCAGAATGGCGACCGCCGCACCGGCGAATCCCATCACGGCGCCCACCACGTGGCCCGGCCGCAGCGACAGCCCGGGCAGGACCACCGGTGCCAGCACCACGATGAGCAGCGGCCACAGGTAGTTCACGAGATTGGCCTCGACCGGCGGCGCCAGCCGCAGGGCGATGAAGAGCAGGAAGTGGTAGCCGAACAGGCCGCAGATGCCCAGTGCCAGCGTGGATGGCGGCACCCGCCACTGGCGCACCAGCGGCCAGGCCGGCACGCTGCCGATCACCAGCGCGATGCCGGTGAGCAGGAAGGGCGGCAGGTGCTTGAGCGCCAGCCCCAGCGCAGCGAGGCCGGCCCACAGTGCGATGGCGCCGAGCGCGTACAGGTTGGCGTGCATGGATGCGAGCTTAGCGGGCCCTCGCACGGGCCCGCCGGGGGCGCGGTCAGGCGACGCCGGCGGCGTGCGCCTGCTGGTCGGCGTGGTAGCTGGAACGCACCAGCGCGCCCACCGCGGCGTGGCTGAAGCCCATCTCGTGCGCCTGCTGCTCGAACATCCTGAAGGTGTCCGGGTGCACGTAGCGGCGCACCGGCAGGTGCGAGGTGGACGGCGCGAGGTACTGGCCGATGGTCAGCATGTCGATGCCGTGCGCGCGCATGTCGCGCATCACCTCGAGGATCTCCTCGTCGGTCTCGCCCAGGCCGACCATCAGCCCGCTCTTGGTCGGGATGTGCGGGAACAGCGCCTTGAACTTCTTCAGCAGGTTCAGGCTGAAGGCGTAGTCCGAGCCCGGGCGGGCCTGCTTGTACAGGCGCGGCACCGTCTCCAGGTTGTGGTTCATCACGTCGGGCGGCGCCGCCTTCAGGATCTCCAGCGCGCGATCGTCGCGGCCGCGGAAGTCGGGCGTCAGGATCTCGATGGTGGTGCCGGGCGAGAGCTCGCGCGTCTTGCGGATGCAGTCGACGAAGTGCTGGCTGCCGCCGTCGCGCAGGTCGTCGCGGTCGACGCTGGTGATCACCACGTATTTCAGCTTCAGGCGGGCGATGGTGCGGGCCAGGTTCTCCGGCTCGTGCGGGTCCAGCGCGTCCGGCCGCCCGTGGCCCACGTCGCAGAACGGGCAGCGCCGCGTGCACTTGTCGCCCATGATCATGAAGGTCGCGGTGCCGCGGCCGAAGCACTCGCCGATGTTCGGGCAGGAGGCCTCCTCGCAGACCGTGTGCAGGTTGGCCTCGCGCAGGATCTGCTTGATCTCGTAGAAGCGGGTGCTGGGCGAGCCGGCGCGCACCCGGATCCATTCGGGCTTGCGCAGCAGCTCGTGCGGCTCCACCTTCAGCGGGATGCGCGAGAGCTTGGCGGCGGCCTTCTGCTTGGCGGCCGGGTCATAGGTCTCTAGGGGCTGCGCGGTGCGCACGACGCGGATGGAGCTCATGGGGGTCTTCAGGGCGACAGCAGGGCGACGAGCTTCTGGCCCAGGACCTGCGCCGCATCGTTCCAGTGGGTGGGAGCCCCGATTCTAGAAAGGTCGACCGTCTCCAGCCCTGCGTAGCCGCAAGGGTTGATGCGGCCGAAGGGTTCCAGGTCCATGGCCACGTTCAGCGCCAGTCCGTGGTAGGTGCAGTGGTGGCTGACCTTCACGCCGAGCGCCGCGATCTTGCCCAGGCCGCGGAAGGGGTCGCCGCCCGGCGCCGGCGGCACCACGGCGTGCGAGAACGGATCGTCCAGCCGGACGTAGATGCCCGGCGCGCTGCGCACGCGATGGCCGGTGACGCCGAACTCGCGCAGGGTGCGGATCGTCGCTTCCTCCAGCCGGTAGACGTATTCCTTGACGAAGTAGCCGCGCCGGCGCAGGTCCAGCAGCGGATAGGCGACCACCTGGCCGGGGCCGTGGTAGGTGACCTGCCCGCCGCGGTTGGTGGCCACCACCGGGATCTCCCCCGGCGCCAGCACGTGTTCGGCGCGGCCGGACAGGCCTTGCGTGAACACCGGCGGGTGCTCGCACAGCCAGAGCTCGTCGGGGCTGTCCGGCGTGCGCGCATCGGTGAAGGCCTGCATGGCCCGGAAGATGGGCAGGTAGTCCACCCGCCCCAGCATGCGCACCTGCATGCCGCTGCCGCTCAGAGCACGACCTTGACCATCGGGTGCGCGGTCAGCGTACGGTACAGGTCGTCGAGCTGCTGGCGGCTGGTGGCGGTGACCGTGATGGTGATGCCGAGGTAGTTGCCCGCCCGGCTGTCGCGCAGCTCCACCGACGCGGCATCGAAGCCGGGGTCGAACTGCCGGGCGATCTGCGTGATCGCGTGCACGAAGCCGTCGACCTTGGCGCCCATCACCTTGATCGGGAAGCGCGAGGGGTATTCGATGAGCGAATCCTTGCGCGGGTCGGCGCTGGGGGCGGGGGAACGGGCAGTCATGGGCTTGGAGGTCAGGAGGCTTGCTTGGCTTGCTGGTAGCCGGCGTACAGCTTCCCGTAGATGGGGCCGGGGCGGCCGTTTCCAACCGGCTTGCCGTCCAGCGTGGTGATGGCCAGCACTTCCTTGGTGGCCGAGGTCAGCAGCAACTCGTCGGCCCCCAGCACCTCCTCGCGGCTGACGCGGCGCAGCTCGAAGGGGATGCCGGCGTCGCGGCACAGCTGTTCGAGCAGGCCGTAGCGGATGCCCTCCAGCACCAGGTTGTCGCGCGGCGAGCCCAGCACCACGCCGTTGCGGACCACCCAGACGTTGGAGGCGGCGGCCTCTGAGAGCATGCCGTCCCGGAACATCACCGTCTCGGTCGCGCCCTGGTCGGCGCTGATCTGGCGGGCCATCACGGCGCCGGCCAGGCTGGTGCTCTTGATGTGGGCCTTCTTCCAGCGGAAGTCGTCGGCCGTCACGCAGGCCACGCCGCGGGCCCGGTCCTCCTCGCTGTAGGTCGGCAGGCGGTTGCTCATCGCGAACACCGTCGGCTGCAGCCCGGGCAGCATCACGTGGTCGCGCATGGCCACGCCGCGGGTGACCTGCATGTAGACCATCTGGTTCGTCGCGTCGGCCGGCTGGCCGATGTGGCGGGCGTAGGCCTGCACCAGCTGGTCCACCAGTTCGCGCCACTGCGGCCGCGTCATCGGGTTGGCGATGCGCAGCTCGCCCAGGCTGCGGTCCAGCCGCGCCATGTGTTCGTCGAAGCGGAACGGCCGGCCGCCGTACACCGGCACCACCTCGTAGATCCCGTCGCCGAAGATGAAGCCGCGGTCGAGCACGCTCACGCGCGCCTGGTCGACGCGGGTGATCTCGCCGTTGAGGTAGCAGGGCAGGTCGGGCAGCGGTGCGGGGGTGTCGTTCATGGCGTCATTGTCGTCCTGTGCCGAACTGCGACACGCACCAGCCCGGCCATGGTTCTGGCCCGTGGGTTTCTACTTATAATGGGCGGCTTTGTGGATTTCAGGGTCAAGAGCCGGGGCCGCTCGAAATGAAAAAAAACGTTGCCCCGCTGCCTGAGTCCTGGGAGGACGAGCAAACCCCAGTCAAGCCGCTGAGTGCCGAGGAGGCGCGAAAGCTGCGCGAACAGCACCCGCCGGTTTCCCCCTGGTGGGTGATCGGGGGGCAGGCGGTGGTGGGGTTGGTCGCGGCGCTCGCGGCCTGGGCCATCACCGGCAAGCAAGACGTGGCGTGGTCCGTCGGGTATGGCGCACTGGCCGTCGTGGTCCCCGCTGCGGTCTTCGCGCGGGGCCTGACCGGGCGGATCGCCTCGCTCAATGCGGGCACCGCGGCGTTCGGCTTCATGCTGTGGGAGATGGTCAAGATTGCCTTGACGGTGGCCATGCTGGTGGCCGCGCCAAGGCTGGTGCGCGAGTTGAGCTGGCCGGCACTGCTGGTGGGGCTGGTACTCGCGATGAAGGTGTACTGGGTGGCGCTGGCGTATGCACCGCGCGGGCGCACCCCGAAGTCGAATTGAAGAGACGCGAAACAACATGGCTGCCGAAACCGGACCGAGCGCAGGCGAGTACATCGCCCACCACCTGGCCTTCCTGCAGAATCACGCGCCGAACAACGTCGTCGATTTCTCCGTCTTCAACTTCGACTCCCTGTTCTGGTCGATCGTCCTGGGGGCGCTGACCTGCTTCTTCCTGTGGAAGGCGGCGCGCAAGGCGCATGCCGGGGTCCCGGGCCGCTTCCAGGCGGCGGTGGAGATCCTGGTGGAGATGGTCGAGTCGCAGGCCAAGGGCATCGTGCACAACGCCGCCAGCCGCAAGGCGGTGTCGCCGCTGGCGCTGGTCGTGTTCCTGTGGATCATGCTGATGAACGCGATGGACCTGCTGCCGGTGGACCTGCTGCCGGTGATCTGGCAGGGCATCTACAGCGCCACCGGCCATGACCCGCACCACGCCTACATGCGCGTGGTGCCGACCGCCGACCTGTCGATCAGCATGGGCCTGTCGGTGGCCGTGCTGCTGGTCTGCCTGTACTACAACGTGAAGATCAAGGGCCTGGGCGGCTGGGTGCACGAGCTGTTCACCGCCCCCTTCGGCTCGCACCCGCTGCTGTGGCTGCCGAACTTCTTCATGCAGATCATCGAGTTCGTGGCCAAGACGGTTTCGCACGGCATGCGACTGTTCGGCAACATGTATGCGGGCGAGCTGGTGTTCCTGCTGATCGCGATGATGGGCGGCGCCTTCTCGCTGTCGGCCACCGGCATCGGGCTGGCGATCGGCCACGTCATCGCCGGCTGGGCCTGGGCGGTGTTCCACATCCTGATCATCGTGCTGCAGGCCTTCGTGTTCATGATGCTGGCGCTGGTCTACGTCGGCCAGGCCCACGACGCCCACTGATCCGGTTTCCGTTTTCCAGTCCGCGCTTTTTCCCTTTCCCTCACCAACCCCAAGTCCCTTAGGAGCAATCATGGAAGTTATCAGCTTTGTCGCCCTGGCCGCCGGCCTGATCATCGGCCTCGGCGCCATCGGTGCCTGCATCGGCATCGGCGTCATGGGCAGCAAGTACCTGGAATCGGCTGCCCGCCAGCCCGAGCTGATGAACGAGCTGCAGACCAAGATGTTCCTGCTGGTCGGCCTGATCGACGCGGCCTTCATCATCGGCGTCGGTATCGCCCTGTGGTTCGCCACCGCCAACCCGTTCCTGGGCCAGCTGGCCAACCTGCCGAAGTAAGCCGCCGCGCGCGGACCTTCCTTCGTCAACGTCTTTCCCGGCACCGCGCGTGCCGGGGCCAAGGATGAAACAGTGAGCATCACCGGTACCCTCATCATTCAGATCATCGTGTTCCTGCTGCTGGTAGCGTTCACGATGAAGTACGTGTGGCCGCCGATCGCCGCCGCGCTGGACGAGCGGGCCGCCAAGATCGCCGAGGGCCTGGCTGCCGCCGACCGCGCCAAGTCGGAACTGGCTGCCGCCAACGCCAAGGTCGACGAGGAGCTGGGCAAGTCGCGCAACCAGATCGCCGCGCTGCTGGCCGACGCCGAACGTCGCGCCCAGGCCATCATCGAGGAAGCCAAGGGCCGCGCCTCCGAGGAGGCGGCCAAGATCGTGGCAGCTGCCCGCGCCGAGGCCGAGCAGCAGACGGTCAAGGCCCGCGAGGCGCTGCGCGAGCAGGTGGCCGCGCTGGCCGTCAAGGGTGCCGAGCAGATCCTGCGCAAGGAAGTCAACGCCGGCGTCCACGCCGACCTGCTCAACCGCCTGAAGACCGAGCTGTAAAGGGTCAGGACCATGGCCGAACTCGCCACCATCGCCCGCCCCTACGCCGAAGCGCTGTTCAAGTCCTGCGTCGCCGACCTGAACGGCGCCTCGCAGTGGCTGGACGCGCTGGCTGACGTCGCCGGCAACCCGCAGCTGCTGCAGTACGCCGACAACCCCAAGGTCACCGACCGCGAGGTGTTCGAGCTGGTCGCCGGCATCCTGCGCCAGCCGCTGCCGCCGGTGGGGCAGAACTTCCTGCGCACGGTGATCGACAACGGCCGGCTGGCCGCGCTGCCCGAGGTGGCTGCGCAGTTCCGCGCCATGAAGAATGCGCAGAGCGGCGCCTCCGACGCCATCGTCTACAGCGCGTTCCCGATCCCGGCCGAGAGCCTGGGCGAGGTGGCGCAGACGCTGGAGCGCCGCTTCGGCCGCAAGCTCAATGTCACGGTGCAGGAGGATCCGTCGCTGATCGGCGGCATCCGCGTGGTGGTCGGCGACGAGGTGCTGGACACCTCGGTCAAGGCCCGCCTCGAGCAAATGAAAGTTGCGCTGACGGCCTGACGGCCGCCCGCTCCCAAGGACACAAGGAACGAGTCATGCAGCTCAATCCCGCAGAAATTTCCGAACTGATCAAGAGCCGGATCGAGGGCCTGGCCGCCAGCGCCGACATCCGCAACCAGGGCACGGTGATCTCCGTGACCGACGGCATCGTCCGCATCCACGGCCTGTCCGAGGCGATGGCCGGCGAAATGCTGGAGTTCCCGGCCACCAAGGAAGGCACCCCGACGTTCGGCCTGGCGCTGAACCTCGAGCGCGACTCGGTCGGCGCGGTGATCCTGGGCGAGTACGAGCACATCTCCGAGGGCGACACCGTCAAGTGCACGGGCCGCATCCTGGAAGTGCCGGTCGGCCCCGAGCTGATCGGCCGGGTGGTGAACGCGCTGGGCCAGCCGATCGACGGCAAGGGCCCCGTCAACGCCAAGCTGACGGACGTGATCGAGAAGGTCGCGCCCGGCGTGATCGCGCGCAAGAGCGTGGACCAGCCGGTGCAGACCGGCCTGAAGTCCATCGACTCCATGGTGCCGATCGGCCGCGGCCAGCGCGAGCTGATCATCGGCGACCGCCAGACCGGCAAGTCGGCGGTGGCGGTCGACACCATCATCAACCAGAAGGGCCAGGACATGGTCTGCGTCTACGTGGCCATCGGCCAGAAGGCGTCGACCATCAAGAACATCGTGCGCGCGCTGGAGCAGAACGGCGCCATGGAGTACACGATCGTCGTGGCCGCGTCGGCCTCCGAGTCGGCCGCCATGCAGTACGTGTCGGCCTACGCCGGCTGCACCATGGGCGAGTACTTCCGCGACCGCGGCCAGGACGCCCTGATCATCTATGACGACCTGTCCAAGCAGGCCGTCGCCTACCGCCAGGTGTCGCTGCTGCTGCGCCGCCCGCCGGGCCGCGAAGCCTACCCGGGCGACGTGTTCTACCTGCACTCGCGCCTGCTGGAGCGTGCCGCCCGCGTGAACGCCGACTACGTCGAGGCCTTCACCAAGGGCGAAGTCAAGGGCAAGACCGGCTCGCTGACCGCGCTGCCGATCATCGAGACGCAGGCCGGCGACGTGTCCGCGTTCGTGCCGACCAACGTGATCTCGATCACCGACGGCCAGATCTTCCTGGAGACCAGCCTGTTCAACGCCGGCATCCGTCCCGCCATCAACGCCGGCATCTCGGTGTCCCGCGTCGGCGGCGCCGCCCAGACCAAGCTGATCAAGGCGCTGTCCGGTGGCATCCGGACCGACCTGGCCCAGTACCGCGAACTGGCCGCCTTCGCGCAGTTCGCCTCCGACCTCGACGCCGCCACCCGCAAGCAGCTGGACCGCGGCGCCCGCGTGACCGAGCTGCTCAAGCAGCCGCAGTACAGCCCGCTGCCCATCTCGCTGATGGCCGCCTCGCTGTTCGCGGTGAACAAGGGCTACCTGGACGACATCGACGTCAAGAAGGTGCTGCCGTTCGAGTCGGGCATGCATGCCTGGCTGAAGGACAAGCACGCCGGCCTGCTGGACAAGCTGGAAACCCAGAAGGCCATGGACAAGGACGCCGAGGCCGAACTGACCGGCGCGATCGAGGCCTTCAAGAAGACGTTCGCCTAAACCCGCTTTCCCGCGCGGGCCGCACCGCCGGCTCGCGCGGGACACCAGGAACTATCAATGGCTGCAGGCAAAGAGATTCGCGGCAAGATCAAATCGGTGGAGAACACCAAGAAGATCACCAAGGCCATGGAAATGGTCGCCGCCTCCAAGATGCGCAAGGCGCAGGACCGCATGCGCGCGGCCCGGCCCTACAGCGACAAGGTCCGCAACATCGCGGCCAACCTCGGCAAGGCCAACCCCGAGTACACCCACGCCTTCATGCGCCACAACGACGTGAAGGCCGTGGGCTTCATCGTGGTGTCCACCGACAAGGGACTGTGCGGCGGCCTGAACACCAACGTGCTGCGCGCCGTCACGACCAAGCTGCGCGAGCTGCAGGAGCAGGGCATCAGCGCCCAGACCGTGGCCATCGGCAACAAGGGGCTGGGCTTCCTGAACCGCATCGGCGCACAGGTGGTCTCGCACGCCACCCAGCTGGGCGACACGCCGCATCTCGAGCGCCTGATCGGCCCCGTGAAGGTGCTGCTGGACCAGTACGCCGAAGGCAAGCTCAGCGCCGTGTACCTGTGCTACACGCGCTTCATCAACACGATGAAGCAGGAGCCGGTGGTCGAGACCCTGCTGCCGCTGTCGGCGGCCCGCATGCAGGAAGAGGCCAAGGCGGCCGGCGGCGAGCACGGCTGGGACTACATCTACGAGCCCGACGCCAAGACGGTGATCGACGACCTGCTGCTGCGCTACGTCGAGGCGCTGGTCTACCAGGCGGTGGCCGAGAACATGGCCTCGGAGCAGTCGGCCCGCATGGTCGCCATGAAGGCGGCCACCGACAACGCCGGCAACCTCATCGGCGAGCTCAAGCTGGTCTACAACAAGACGCGCCAGGCGGCGATCACGAAGGAACTCTCCGAGATCGTGTCCGGCGCGGCGGCTGTTTAATTCTTCGGAGCAATCACATGGCTCAAGTTCAAGGAAAGATCGTTCAGTGCATCGGCGCCGTGGTCGACGTCGAATTCCCGCGCGAGAACATGCCGCGCGTGTACGACGCGCTGAAGATGGAAGGCAGCGCGCTGACGCTGGAAGTGCAGCAGCAGCTGGGTGACGGCGTGGTGCGCACGATTGCGCTGGGCTCGTCCGACGGCCTGCGCCGCGGCTCGATGGTCTACAACACCGGCGCGCCGATCACGGTGCCGGTGGGCAAGGCGACCCTGGGCCGCATCATGGACGTGCTGGGTACGCCGATCGACGAGCGCGGCCCGATCGACCAGGCGCTCACCGCCCCGATCCACCGCAAGGCACCCGCGTACGACGAGCTGTCGCCCTCGCAGGAGCTGCTGGAAACCGGCATCAAGGTGATCGACCTGATCTGCCCGTTCGCCAAGGGCGGCAAGGTGGGCCTGTTCGGCGGCGCCGGCGTCGGCAAGACCGTGAACATGATGGAGCTGATCAACAACATCGCCAAGGCGCACTCGGGCCTGTCGGTGTTCGCCGGCGTGGGTGAGCGCACCCGCGAGGGCAACGACTTCTATCACGAGATGGCCGAGTCGGGCGTCGTGAAGCTGGACAACCTGGCCGAATCCAAGGTGTCCATGGTCTACGGCCAGATGAACGAGCCCCCGGGCAACCGCCTGCGCGTGGCGTTGACCGGCCTGACCATCGCCGAGTCGTTCCGCGACGAGGGCCGCGACGTGCTGTTCTTCGTGGACAACATCTACCGCTACACGCTGGCCGGCACGGAAGTGTCCGCCCTGCTGGGCCGGATGCCGTCCGCCGTGGGCTACCAGCCGACGCTGGCCGAGGAAATGGGCCGCCTGCAGGAGCGCATCACCTCCACCAAGGTCGGCTCGATCACCTCGATCCAGGCCGTGTACGTGCCGGCGGACGACCTGACCGACCCGTCCCCCGCCACCACCTTCGCCCACCTGGACGCCACCGTGGTGCTGTCGCGCGACATCGCCGCGCTGGGCATCTACCCGGCGGTGGACCCGCTGGACTCCACCAGCCGCCAGGTCGACCCCAACGTCGTCGGCGAGGACCACTACACCACCACCCGCGCGGTGCAGGCCACCCTGCAGCGCTACAAGGAACTGCGCGACATCATCGCCATCCTGGGCATGGACGAACTGTCGCCGGAAGACAAGCTGGCGGTGGCGCGCGCGCGCAAGATCCAGCGCTTCCTGTCGCAGCCCTTCCACGTGGCCGAGGTGTTCACCGGCTCGCCCGGCAAGTACGTGCCGCTGGCCGAGACCATCCGCGGCTTCAAGATGATCGTGGCCGGCGAGTGCGACCACCTGCCCGAGCAGGCCTTCTACATGGTCGGCACCATCGACGAAGCCTTCGAGAAGGCCAAGAAGCTGGCGGCCTGACATGGTCGACGCCACCCACACCATCCAGGTCGACGTGGTGTCGGCCGAGGAGTCGATCTTCTCCGGCGAGGCGCGCTTCGTCGCGCTGCCCGGCGAGGCCGGCGAGCTCGGCATCTACCCGCGCCACACGCCGCTGATCACGCGCGTGCGGCCGGGCTCGGTGCGCATCGAGAAGGCCGACGGTTCGGAGGAGTTCGTGTTCGTGGCCGGCGGCATCCTGGAGGTGCAGCCGAACCGCGTCACCGTGCTGTCCGACACCGCCATCCGCGGCAAGGACCTCGACGAGGAAAAGGCCAACGAAGCCAAGCGCGCGGCCGAGGAAGCGCTCAAGAACGCCAAGAGCGAGATCGACATCGCCCGCATCCAGTCGGAACTCGCCGTGATGGCCGCGGAGATCGCCGCCGCCCGGAAGTTCAGGCAAAAGAAATGATCTTGGGGACAGACCAAGCGCGACGCGCTTGCTCTGTCCCCAACTGACTAGAAGAATCCTCGAGCTTCACCAAGCGCGCAGCGCTTGCTCTGTCCTCGACTGACTAGAAGAATTTTCGAGGCGCACCAAGCGCGACGCGCTTGCCTGTCCCCGACTGACTAGAAAAAAATGAATTCGGGTGTTCACCAAGCGCCTGGCGCTTGCCCTGACACCAACTGACTGGAAGAATCCGGAGGGCCCTCAGCAAGCGCGAACCGCTTGCCTGGCCAGAACCCCCGAACAAGAGGAGCCGCGAGCCCGCCTCGCCGCACCCACCCGCAACAAGAACGCGCCAAAAACCAGCGCTCTCCAGCCCCGACCGCAAGGCCGGGGCTTTTTTCTTGTGCTCCGCGGGTCGCCTCGCAGCATGCTCAGCGCATGCCGCCGCCAGGCATCAACCCAGGACCGGCGTATCCGGCAGCTCGTTGGGGTTGGCCGCACCGGGCTCCAGCGGGAAATGTTCCACCAGCAGCGCCGAGACCTCCTCCAGCGCGTGGGTCAGGCCGTCCTCGAAGCGGCCGGCACGGAAGGCGTCGCGCATGTGCTGCACGATCACTTCCCAATGGCCGGGGCCCACCACATGGGCCAGCCCGCGGTCGGCCACGATCTCGATCGCGTGCTCGGCCAGCAGCAGGTAGATCAGCACGCCGTTGTTCTGCTCCGTGTCCCACACGCGCAGCTTGCCGAACATGGCGATGGCCCGCTCGCGTGGGCTGGCCTCGCGCCACAAGTAGCTGAGGGGCAGCCCGGCCTCCACGTAGATGCGGATCTCGCCCGTGTGCCGGCGTTCGCTGGCGGCCACGCGCGCGGCCAGGCGCTCCACCAGTTCCGGCGGAATCGCCTTGCGGGTGTCGGACTCGTCGAGCCAGCTGTGGCGCAGGATGCGCTGGAGCTTGCGCAGCATCACCATCCCCCCGAGGCGCCGCCGCCCCCGAAATCACCACCGCCGCCGGAGCCGAAGCCGCCGCCTCCGCCCCAGCCTCCGCCGCCGCCCCAGCCTCCGCCGCCGCCACCCCAGCCACCGCCGGGAAAGATGACCGGGCCGCCGCGCCGGCGCCCACCCAGGGGCGCCACCCCCGACAACAGCGAGAACAACAGCGCGAGCACCGCCGCGACGGCCGCGATCACCAGGCTGGAGGTGATCAGCATTGCCAGCCCGCCCACGCCGCCGGCCGTGAGCAGCGAGCCGAGCTTGCGCCCGAAGATGCCGCGCAGCATGGCGCCGGCGATGGGCACGGCGAAGAACAGGAAGATCGCCAGGTCGAACCAGTCGAAGCCCTGCACGGAGCGTTGCCGCTGGCGCTCGGGTGCGGGCAGTCCCTCGCCGCTGATGCGTGCAATCAGCCGGTCGGCCGCGGCCTGCAGGCCGCCCGCGAAGTCGCCCTGGCGGAAGCGCGGCGTGATGGCCTCGTCGATGATCATCCGGGCCGCCAGGTCCGGCACCGCGCCTTCCAGCGTCTTGGCCACCTCGATGCGCACCCGCCGGTCGTCCTTGGCCACCACCACGACGATGCCGTCGCCCACGTCGCGGCGTCCGATCTTCCAGGCGTTGGCCACGCGATTGGCATAGCTGAAGATGTCCTCGGGCTGGGTGGTCGGCACCATCAGCATCGCGATCTGCGTGCCGCTGCGCTGCTCGAAGGCGGCCAGCTTGTCCTCCAGCGCCTTGCGCTGGATGTCGTCCAGCGTGCCGGTCTGGTCGATGACGCGCGCCGTGAGTTCGGGCACGGGCAGCAGGTCCTGGGCGGCGGCGGGCAGCCCCATCGCCGCCAGCAGGCAGACGAAACCCGCCAGGAGGAGCCGCGCCCATGCGTGGATCCCCGCCACGGCGGGGATGACGCGCGAAGCCGCCATCCGGCTACCGGGTCGGCGTTCCCGCCGGCGCGCTCGGCGCGGCCGATGCCGCAGGTGCGGCCGGCGCGGCGGGCTGCGCGGGCGATGCGCCACCGCCGAAGTCCACCCGCGGCGGCGCCGAGATCTCGGCCTCGTTCTGCACCGTGAAGTTGGGCTTGGGTTCGTAGCTGAACACCATGGCCGTCAGGTTGGTCGGGAAGCTGCGCGTCAGCACGTTGTATTCCTGCACCGCCTGGATGTAGCGGTTGCGCGCGACGGTGATGCGGTTCTCCGTGCCTTCGAGTTGCACGCGCAGGTCGCGGAAGCCCTGGTTCGCCTTCAGGTCCGGATAGCGCTCGACCACCACCATCAGCCGGCTCAGCGCGCTGGACAGCTCGCCCTGGGCCTGCTGGAAGCGCTGGAACGCCTGCGGGTCGTTCAGCGTCTCGGGCGTGACCTGCATCGAGGTGGCGCGGGAGCGCGCCTCGACCACGCGGCTGAGCGTCTCCTGTTCGAAGTTGGCCTCGCCCTTGACCGTGGCGACGAGGTTGGGCACCAGGTCGGCACGCCGCTGGTACTGGTTGAGTACCTCGGCCCAGGCCGACTTGGTCTGTTCGTCCAGGCGCTGGAAATCGTTGTAGCCGCAACCGGTCAGCGACAGGGCCAGGGCAATGAGGGCGAGCCAGCGGCGCATCGTTGTTCTCCTTTGGGCAAGCACGTCGACGGTAGCATAGAAGCCATGCGTCCCGAGCCGATCCAGGCCCTGCACGCGGCTGCCCGCGGCGCCGCGGGGCCGGCTCCGCAAGGCCCGCGGCTGGTGATCGCGGGGGCCACCGGCGTGCTCGGCAACGAAGTGCTGCGGCGCCTGGTCGGCTTGCAGCAGTACGGCAGCACGGAAGTGCTGGCGCGCGAGCCGATCCGTGCCGGGCTGCGCGGGGTCGGCAGCCGCGTGGTCGAGGGCGACGATCCGGGCCAGTGGGCACCGGGCGCGGCCGACACCGGCCTGGTGCTGTTCGAACCCCCGCGCCTGTTCTACGACCGCGAGCGCGCCCTGTGGACGCCCCGGCCCGAGCAGTTGCCGGCGCTCGCGCAATGGATGCGCCGCAGCGGCGTGCGAACCCTGGCGGTCGTGCTGCCCCATGCGCAGGGGCGGCTGCCGGAAGCGCTCAAGCACGGACTGGCCAGCCTGGATGAGCAGGCCGTCGCCGCGCTCGGCTTCGAGCGCCTGCTGATCGTGCGCAGCGCGCGCAAGCCCGAGGCCGCGGCCGCCGGCGGGCTGTTGCCAGCGGTCGCGCACTGGATGCACTCGGTGTTCAGGTACATGGTGCCCAGCACCGAGCAGCCGGTGCGCTCGGTGAAGGTGGCGGAGTTCGTCGCGGCCGCGCTGCAGGCCGCGCCGCCCGGGATCCACGTCGCCGCGCCCGAGACCGTGTGGCAGGCGGCCCAGGGCGACGCCCGGGATGCGGTGCGCGGCTGGCTGCGCCCCTGAATCCATGCACAATCGGCCGCTCATGCCCAAGTCCAGACTCCAGGCCGCCAACCTCGAGGGCAATGCCGATGAAGTCGAGGCCGCGTTCTACGACGCGCTGCAGAACGCCGACATCGACAAGCTGATGGCCTGCTGGGCCGACGAGGACGAGATCGTCTGCATCCACCCCGGCGGCCCGCGCGTGGTCGGCGCGGCCGCCATCCGCGCCACCTTCGAAGCCATGTTCGCCAATGGCAGCATCCGCGCCTGGCCCGAGCGCGTGCGCAAGATCGAGTCGGTGGCCAGTTGCGTGCACAACCTGCTCGAGAAGGTCGAGGTGCTCACGCCCGAGGGGCCGCGCCATGCCTGGGTGATCGCGACCAACATCTACCACCGCACCGCGCAGGGCTGGCGCCTGGTCGCGCACCACGCCAGCCCCGGCACCGCCACCGACATCCAGGAGTTCTCCGACGCACCGTCGGTGCTGCACTGATGCAGGCGGCGGCGCAGGCATCCCCCGCCCAGCCGGAGGCGTTCCCCTATGCGGCGCCCGCCTGGCTGCCCGGCGGCAACCTGCAGACGATCTGGGCGGCCCTCTGTGCCGATCGCGCGGCCGGCGCGCCGCCGCAGTACCGGCGCGTGCGCTGGGACACGCCGGACGGCGACTTCGTGGACCTCGACTGGCTCGAGGCGCCAGACCGGCCGTCCACGGCCGGCGGGCCCCTGCTGGTACTCTTCCACGGGCTCGAGGGCTCTTCGCGCAGCCACTACGCCGAGGCCTTCGCCGGCTTCGCGCGCGAGCAGGGCCTGGCCTTCGTGGTGCCGCACTTCCGCGGCTGCAGCGGCGAGCTGAACCTGGGCCCGCGTGCCTACCACTCGGGCGACTTCGAGGAAGTGCACTGGATCCTGCAGCGCCTGCGCGAGCGCCATGCCGGGCCCCTGCTGGCCGCGGGCGTCTCGCTCGGCGGCAATGCCCTGCTGCGCTGGGCCGGCGAAGCGGGCACGGAGGCGGCGCGGCTGGCCGATGCGGTGGCCGCGGTCTGCTCGCCGCTCGACCTGGCGGCCGGCGGCAGCGCCATCGGGCGCGGCTTCAACCGGCTGGTCTACACCACCATGTTCCTGCGCACCATGCGCCCCAAGGCGTTGCGCAAGCTGGCCCAGCACCCTGGCCTGTTCGATCGCGACGCGCTGCTCGCCGCGCGCGACCTCTACGAGTTCGACAACGTGTTCACGGCGCCGCTGCACGGCTTCCGCAACACCGACGACTACTGGGCGCGCGCCTCGGCCAAGCCGCACCTGGCGCGCATCCGCATCCCGGCGCTGGCGCTGAATGCCTGCAACGATCCCTTCGTGCCCGCGCACAGCCTGCCGCTGCCGGGCGGGGTGGGCGACTGGGTCACGCTGTGGCAGCCGCGCCAGGGCGGGCACGTGGGATTCCCGGCCGGCCGCTGGCCCACCCACGTGCGCTCGATGCCGCAGGCCGTAGGCCGATGGCTGCTGCAGGCCGCCGGATGCCGCGCACCGGGAGGTGGCGCCGGCTGACGCCGCCCGTCGCGTCCGGACTATGCGAAGGGGCCGCCGGCGATGGCAAGGTCGGCCGGCATGAGGACGCGACATCTGCTGCAGCACGTGCTGGGCTGCGCCGCGCTGGCCCTGCTGCCGGCCGTGCAGGCCGAACCGGGCCTGCTGGCCGTGCCGGCGCCGCAGCCCGCCCGCTGCCAGGCGCCGCCGTACGACGGTCCTGCCCTGCTGCACCGGAAGGAGCGCATGACCCAGTTCGAGGCACTGGGCGAGCACTGCCTCAAGCAGCTGATGGTGGAGTGCCATGCCGCCGCCGCCCGCCAGCTGCTGGACCCGGGCAGCGCGTTCGCCTGCTCGATCGGCTACGAGGCGCTGCTCAAGCGCGGCTTCGGCGGCGACTTCCAGGCCTTGCTGGCCTGGTGGCACCAGCGCGAGGGCGCTAGCGGGCTGCTGTAGCCGGGCCGGCCGGTGCCGACACCGGCACGGTGCTGCCGGCCGGGACCGCGGCCGGCGTGGGAGCGGGCGCCTTGGCCGCGGGCGCAAGCGCGGGGGGCGCCAGCGTGGCGGCCGCGCCGCCGGCGCCCGGTGGCGGCCAGGCGGCTTCGGACGCCAGCCGCGGCTTGCCCACGGGCGGTCCGCCCTGGCCCTTGCGCACGGCGGCCAGGTCCTCCTCGCTCGGATACAGCCCCATCAGCCAGTAGTCGAACACGCGCCGGGCGATCGGGGCCGCCGCCGCCGCGCCGAAGCCGGCGTTCTCCACCACCGCGGCCAGGGCGATCTGCGGATCGTCCACCGGCGCGAAGGCGATGTAGAGCGAGTGGTCGCGCTGGTGCTCCTCCAGCTTGGCCGCGTTGTACTTCTCCTTCTGGCCGATGGTCACGGCCTGGGCCGTGCCGGTCTTGCCGCCGGAGAGGTAGCCGGCACCGGCGAACGCCCGGGTGCCGGTGCCGCCCTGGGTGACGCCGACCATGGCCTTGCGCACCACCGCCACGTGCTCGGGCTTGAGGCCCAGGTCCTCGCCCGGCGGCAGCGGAATCGCCGTGCGCACGCGCGTCATCGGGTCCTGGGTGGCCACCACGAGGCGCGGCTTGTGCTTGACCCCGTTGTTGGCCAGGGTGGCCGTGGCCTGGGCGAGCTGCAGCATGGTGAAGCTGTTGTAGCCCTGCCCGATGCCCAGCGAGATGGTCTCGCCGGCGTACCACTTCTTCTGCTCCGGGCGCCGGTAGTAGTTGCGCTTCCACTCCTGGCTGGGGAGCACGCCGCGCACCTCGCCCTGGATGTCGATGCCGGTGATCTGGCCGAAGCCCAGCGGCTTCATGAAGTCGTGCATCAGGTCCACGCCCATCTCGTTGGCCAGCGAGTAGTAGTAGACGTTGCTGGACTTGACGATGCTGGTGTACATGTCCACCGGGCCCAGCCCGTGGTCGCCGTGGCTGCGGAACACGTGGCCGCCGAAGGTCCAGCTGCCGTTGTCCATGACGACCTGGGTGGCCGAGCGCTTGCCGGTGGCCAGCGCCGCCAGCGCCATGAAGGGCTTGTAGGTGGAACCGGGCGGGTAGGTGCCGCGCAGGGCCCGGTTGAGCAGCGGCTTGTCGATCGATTCGTTCAGCGCCTGCCAGTTCTCGACGTCGATGCCGTCGACGAACAGGTTGGGATCGAAGGTCGGCTTGGAGACGAAGGCCAGCACCTCGCCGGTCTTGGGGTCCAGCGCCACCAGGGCCCCGCGCCGATCGCCGTACAGGTCCTCCACCAGCTTCTGCAGCTTGATGTCGATCGACAGCATCACCGTGTCGCCCGGCGTGGCCGGCTTGCTGGCCAGCTTGCGCACGGCCCGGCCGCCGGCGGAGGTCTCGACCTGCTCCACGCCGGTGGTGCCGTGCAGCTGCCGCTCCAGGCTCTGCTCCACGCCCAGCTTGCCGATGTACTCGGTTCCGCGGTAGTTGGCCTGGTCCTCTTCCTCCCACTCCTCCATCTGCTTCTTCTCGGCCTGGTTGATGCGGCCGATGTAGCCGATCACGTGGCTGGCGAGCTCGCCCCAGGGATAGTTGCGGAACAGGCGGGCCTTGATCTCCACGCCCGGGAAGCGGTAGCGCTGGGCGGCGAAGCGCGCCACCTCCTCGTCGGTGAGCTTGGTGCGGATCGGCAGCGACTCGAAGCCCTTGGTCTCCTCCAGCAGCTTGCGGAAGCGCCGCTTGTCGCGCGGCTGGATCTCCACCAGCTCCGACAGCGCATCGATGGTGGCATCCAGGCTGCCCTTCAGGCGCGAGGGCATGATCTCCAGCGTGTAGGCCGAGTAGTTGGTGGCCAGCACGATCCCGTTGCGGTCCAGGATCAGCCCGCGGTTGGGCACGATCGGCACGATCGCGGTGCGGTTGTTCTCCGCCTGCTCGCTCAGGTCGTCGTAGCGCACCACCTGCAGGTACACCAGCCGCAGCGCCAGCAGCAGGAAGCAGGCCAGCACCACCAGGCTGGCCGCGAGCACCCGCGCGCGAAAGCGCGAGAGGTCGGCTTCGACGTTGCGCAGTTCGGTCACGGTGGCCCCCTCAGAGGGGGCGATTTTCGTCCGGATCCGGGGCCCGGCGCTGTGGCGCGAGCAGGATCACGCTGACCAGCGGCCACAGCAGGGATTCGATCACGGGCGCGAGCAGCACGCTGGGGCCGGGCCACACCCCGCCCGCGACCATGCGGATCGCCAGCTCGATCGCGTGGGCCGCGGCGAACAGGGGCAGCACCTGCACCGCCTGCGAGGGCACGGTGAACCAGAGCAGGCGGCGGTGGATGGTGATGGCGAAGAAGCTCAGGGTGGTGTAGGCCAGCGCGTGCTGCCCGAGCAGCGAAGCCTGGTGCACGTCCATCGCGATGCCGAACAGGAAGGCGGCGCCTATGCCGACCCGCAGCGGCTGGTGCACGCTCCAGAACACCAGCACCAGTGCCAGCAGGTCGGGCATCCAGGCGACCCGGCCGAACGGCAGCATCCCGATCACCATCGCCACCAGCAGGCTGGACCAGATGAACAGGGGGTTGGCCGGCAGCAGCAGCTGCTGGCCGGGGCGCATGATCATTTCCGGCCCCCTTTCGCCGGCGTGGGCGCCAGGTCGGCGGGCCTCGGCGGCAGCTGCCCCGCCACCGGCTTGATCACCATCACGTAGCGGGCGCCGTCCACCTGCGCCTGCGGCACGCAGTGGATCCGGGCGAAGCCGGCGTCGGCGCGCCGCTCCACCTGGTCGACCCGAGCCACCGGCAGGCCGGCCGGGTAGATGCCGTCGACGCCGCTGGTGGTGAGCAGGTCGCCCTCGTGGACGTCGGCGTTGCCGGCCATGAAGCGCAGCTCCAGCGCACCGGACTGGCCGCCCGCGGGGTCACCGAAGGCCACGCTGCGCGCGCCGGTGCGGGTGTTCATCACGGGGATGGCCTGGTCGCGGTCGGTGATCAGCGTCACCTCGCTGATCAGCGGGTGGGCGCGGGTGACCTGGCCCAGCACGCCGGACTCGTCGATCACCGGCGAGCCTTCCTCGATGCCGTGCGCCAGGCCCTTGTCGATCACCACCTTGCGGGTGTAGGGGTCGGCGGCGTCGTACAGCACCTCGGCGGCCTGCGCCGGCGTGGTGATGCGCTCGCGCAGTTCAAGCAGCTTGCGCAGCCGCTCGTTCTCCTGCGACAGCTGCTCGACCTGGTTGGCGCGCAGCGACTGCCGGGCGAGCTTCTCGCGCGCCGCCGCCTCCTGCAGCTGCGCGCTGCGCAGCGACTCGAAGTAGTTGCCGGCCTCGCGCAGCGCCAGCACCGGCCGCAGCACCAGCCACTGCACGGGGTAGAGCACGGTCGCCACCCCCGCGCGCAGCGGCTGGGTGATCCCGAAGCGGGTGTCGGCCACCATGAGGAACAGCGCCAGCGCGCTGCACACCATCAGCTTGGACAGCGCCGAGGGGCCCTGCTTGAAGAACGGCGGCGGGGTCCTGTCCAGCGTACCGAGCGGCATCGCCGTCTCCGGTGGAAGGGATTACTCGCTGGTGAAGATCGAGCCCAGGCGCTCCATGCGCTCCAGGGCCATGCCGCAGCCGCGCACCACGCAGGTCAGCGGGTCCTCGGCCACCAGCACCGGCAGGCCGGTCTCCTCGGCCAGCAGGCGGTCCAGGTCGCGCAGCAGTGCGCCGCCGCCGGTGAGCATCATGCCGCGCTCGGCGATGTCGGCGCCCAGTTCGGGCGGCGTGCTCTCGAGCGCGTTCTTGACGGCGGACACGATGTTGTTCAGCGGGTCGGTCAGGGCTTCCAGGATCTCGTTGGACGAGATGGTGAACGAGCGCGGCACGCCCTCGGCGAGGTTGCGGCCCTTGACCTCGATCTCCTTGACCTCGCTGCCAGGGAAGGCCGACCCGATGTTCTTCTTGATCGCCTCGGCGGTGGGTTCGCCGATCAGCATGCCGTAGTTGCGGCGGATGTACGCGATGATGGCGTCGTCGAAGCGGTCGCCACCCACGCGCACGCTGCCCTTGTAGACCATGCCGCCCAGCGAGATCACGCCGACCTCGGTGGTGCCGCCGCCGATGTCCACCACCATGGAGCCGGAGGCTTCGCTCACCGGCAGGCCGGCGCCGATGGCCGCGGCCATCGGTTCCTCGATCAGGTAGACCTCGCTCGCGCCGGCGCCCAGTGCCGACTCGCGGATGGCGCGCCGCTCCACCTGGGTGGAGCCGCAGGGCACGCAGATGATGATGCGCGGGCTGGGCCTCATCATGGACCGCGGGTGGACCATCTTGATGAACTGCTTGAGCATCTGCTCGGTGACGGTGAAGTCGGCGATCACGCCGTCCTTCATCGGGCGGATCGCCTCGATGTTGCCCGGCACCTTGCCCAGCATGGCCTTGGCCTCGTGGCCCACGGCCTGGATGGTCTTCTTCCCTTGCGGGCCGCCCTCGTGGCGGATCGCGACCACCGAGGGTTCATCCAGGACGATCCCCTTGTCCCTCACGAAGATCAGCGTGTTGGCGGTGCCCAGGTCAATGGCCAGATCGGTCGACAGGTACCGACGGAACGCTCCGAACATGGGGGGTGGGTCCTCTTTCTTCTACGAAAGCGGCCCCGCGGAGGGGCCGTGCGCTAAAGGCGGGATAATAACTGATCCCCTGTGAATAACTCTTCGGCGCGGGCGTGCAACTGTCGCGCTTACATTCCGTTTCCCGCCGATCCGCCCCCATGGCCCTGACCCCTGACGACATCCGCCGCATCCAGCATCTCGCGCGGCTGGAACTGCAGCCGCACGAGAGCGAGCACATGCTGACCCGGATCAACGGCTTCTTCGCCATCGTGGAGGCGATGCAGGCTGTGGATACCGCGGGGATCGAGCCGCTCGCGCACCCGGTGGCCGCCTTCCAGGACGTGCAGCTGCGGCTGCGCGAGGACGTGGCGTCCGAGACCGACCAGCGCGAGGCCAACCAGCGCAGCGCGCCGGCCGTGGAGCGCGGGCTGTTCCTGGTGCCGAAGGTGATCGAATGAGCGCGCTGCACGATCTGTCGGTGGCCGCGCTGGCGGGGCGGCTGAAGGCCCGGGAGGTGTCCGCCGTCGAAGTGGCGCAGCACTTCCTGGCACGGGGTGGAGCGCACGCCGGACTGGGCGCCTTCCTGGCCACGGACCCAGAGGTCACCCTGGCCCAGGCCCGGGCCGCCGATGCGCGCATCGCCGCCGGCGAGGCCGCACCGCTGCTGGGCGTGCCGGTCGCGCACAAGGACATCTTCGTCACGCGCGACTTCCCGACCACCGCCGGCTCGAAGATGCTGGAAGGCTACCGCTCGCCCTTCGACGCCACCGTCGTTCGCAAGCTGGCCGAGGCCGGCATGGTCACCCTGGGCAAGCTCAATTGCGACGAATTCGCCATGGGTTCGTCCAACGAGAACTCGGCCTACGGCCCGGTGAAGAACCCCTGGGACACCAGCCGCATCCCCGGCGGCTCCTCCGGCGGCAGTGCGGTGGCAGTTGCCGCGCGCCTGGCGCCGGCCGCCACCGGCACCGACACTGGCGGCTCGATCCGCCAGCCGGCGTCGTTCTGCGGCATTACCGGCATCAAGCCGACCTACGGGCGCGCCTCGCGCTACGGGATGATCGCCTACGCCTCCAGCCTGGACCAGGCCGGGCCGATGGCGCGCAGCGCCGAGGACTGCGCGCTGCTGCTGTCGGCGCTGTGCGGGCCGGACCCGGATCGCGACTCGACCTCGCTGGACGTGCCCTCGGAAGACTTCACGCGCGCGCTGGGCGGCTCGCTGGAGGGGCTGCGCATCGGCGTGCCGAAGGAGTTCTTCGGTGAGGGGCTGGCGGACGACGTGCGCGCCGCCATCGAAGCGGCGCTGCAGCAGTACGAGAAGCTGGGCGCGCGGCGCGTGGAGGTGTCCCTGCCGCGTACCGAGCTGTCGATCCCCGTCTACTACATCATCGCGCCGGCCGAGGCCTCGTCCAACCTCTCGCGCTTCGACGGCGTGAAGTTCGGCCACCGCGCGAAGCAGTACACCGACCTGCTCGACATGTACAGGAAGACCCGCGCCGAAGGCTTCGGCGAGGAGGTCAAGCAACGCATCATGGTCGGCACCTACGTGCTGTCGCACGGCTACTACGACGCGTATTACCTGCAGGCGCAGAAGGTGCGTCGCATGATCGCCGACGACTTCCGCCGCGCGTTCACCGAGTGCGACGTGATCGCCGGGCCCGCTGCGCCCACGGTGGCCTGGAAGCTGGGCGAGCACGGCAACGACCCGCTGGCCGACTACCTGGCCGACATCTTCACCCTGCCGGCCTCGCTGGCCGGCCTGCCCGGCATGTGCCTGCCCTGCGGCTTCGGCGCCGGCGGCATGCCGGTCGGTTTGCAACTGATCGGCAACTGGTTCCAGGAAGGCCGGCTGCTGAATGCCGCCCATGCCTTCCAGCAGGCCACCGATTTCCACCTGCAGCAACCGGAGGGCGTGCAATGAGCCGGCTCGTCCAGGGCTACGAAGTCGTGATCGGCTTCGAGACCCACGCCCAGCTGTCCACCCGCTCGAAGATCTTCAGCCGCGCGCCGACCGACTTCGGCGCCGAGCCCAACACCCAGGCCAGCGCGGTCGACCTGGCGCTGCCCGGCACGCTGCCGGTGATGAACAAGGGGGCGGTCGAGCGAGCCATTGCGTTCGGCCTGGCGGTCAATGCGCACATCGCGCCGCGCAGCGTGTTCGCGCGCAAGAACTACTTCTATCCGGACCTGCCCAAGGGCTACCAGATCAGCCAGTACGAGATCCCGGTGGTGCAGGGCGGGGTCGTCGAGTTCTACCTGGGCGACGAGAAGCGCTCGGTGCGACTGGTGCGCGCCCACCTGGAGGAGGACGCCGGCAAGTCGCTGCACGAGGACTTCGTCGGCCAGTCGGGCATCGACCTCAACCGCGCGGGCACGCCGCTGCTGGAGATCGTCACCGAGCCCGACATGCGCTCCACCGAGGAAGCGGTCGCCTACGCCAAGGAGCTGCACAAGATCGTCACCTGGATCGGCATCTGCGACGGCAACATGCAGGAAGGCAGCTTCCGCTGCGACGCCAACGTCTCGGTGCGCAAGCCCGGCCAGCCGCTGGGCACGCGGCGCGAGATCAAGAACCTGAACAGCTTCCGCTTCATGCAGCAGGCGATCGACTACGAGATCCGCTGGCAGATCGAGGAGCTGGAAGACGGCCGCGCGATCGAGCAGGCCACCGTGCTGTTCGATCCCGACACCGGCGAGACCCGCGCCATGCGCACCAAGGAGGACGCGGCCGACTACCGCTACTTCCCCGACCCCGACCTGCCGCCGCTGGTGGTGGCGCCCGAGTGGGTCGAGCAGGTGCGCGCTTCGATGCCGGAGCTGCCGCGCGCGATGGCAGCGCGCTTCGTTGCCGACTACGGCTTGCCCGAATACGACGCCACCACGCTGACGCAGAGCCCGGCGATGGCGGCCTACTTCGAGGCCGCCGCCAGGTCCAGCGGCCAGCCCAAGCTGGCCAGCAACTGGATCATGGGCGAGGTCTCGCGCCGGCTGAACGCGCAGGAGATCGACATCGGCCAGGCGCCGGTGCCGGCCGCCACGCTGGCCGCGCTGGTCGGCCGCATCGCCGACGGCACCATCTCCAACAGCGCCGCCCGGCAGGTGTTCGAGGCGCTGTGGAGCGGCGAGGGCAGCAACGTCGATGCGCTCATCGAGGCCAAGGGCCTCAAGCAGATGAACGACACCGGCGAGCTGGAGAAGATCCTGGACGGCATCATCGCCGCCAACCCGGACAACGTGGCCCAGTTCAAGGCCGGCAAGGACAAGGCCTTCAACGCGCTGGTCGGCCAGGCGATGAAGGCGACCAAGGGCAAGGCCAATCCGCAGCAGGTCAACGAGCTGCTGCGCCGGAAGCTGCAGGGCTGAGAGAGGTCTTCTCCCTCCTCGCTGGCGGGAGCCGACGGACGCATCACACGCCGGGCCGTGTACGGGCTAGAGTGGTCGCGGGATGTCCCTCGAAATCTGGACGGTCGGCCACTCCACCCGCTCGGCGCAGGAGTTCCTCTCGTTGCTGCAGGCCTGGCGCATCGAGGCGCTGGCCGACGTGCGCCGCTTCCCCGGCTCGCGCAAGCACCCGCAGTTCGGTGCCGATGCGCTGGCGGCGTCGCTGCAATCGAACGGTATCGCGTATGCGTGGCTGCAGAAGCTGGGCGGCCGGCGCCGGCCCGATCCGGCATCGCCCAACGTCGCTTGGCGCAACGAGTCGTTCCGCGCCTATGCCGACCACCTGGCCACGCCGGAGTTCGCCGAAGGCCTGGCCGAGCTGCTGCACATGGCATCGGCCTGCCGCACCGCGATCATGTGCTCGGAACTGGTCTGGTGGCGCTGCCACCGCGGGCTGATCGCCGACGCGCTGCTGTTCAGCGGCATCGCCGTCACGCACATCCTGGACCAGCGCAAGGCCAGCCCGCATCCGTACACGCCGCCGGCCCGGGCCAAGGGTGGCGAACTGGTCTATTCGCTGGAAGGCGAGCCGCTGTCGAGGCGGGACTGCTGTTGATTACGCCACGCCGCGGGCCAACTCGCGCGTGAGCTGCGCCGCCGGCACTTCGCGGCAGCCGCCCGTGTTCTGGCCTGCCCACAGCGGCGAGAAATCGCTGCTGCCCTGGCTCTCGGCCCGGGCGCGCAGCAGCCCCATGGCCGGGGCGGCCTGCGGGAAGGCCGGCGCGGCGGTGCTGATCGGACCCAGTTCGCGGACCACGCGGTTGAGGATGCCGCGTGCCGGGCGGCCGGTGAACACGTTGGTGAGCACCGTCGTGCGGGCCGCTTCGCTCTTGAGCGCCGCGCGGTGCAGCGCGGTGGTCGTGCACTCCGGGCACAGCAGGTAGGCGGTGCCGACCTGCACGCCGGCCGCGCCCAGCGCCATCGCCGCGGCCACGCACTGGGCGTCGGCAATGCCGCCGGCGGCGATCACCGGCACCCGCAGCAGCTGCGCGAGCTGGCGCACCAGCGCGAAGGTGCCCACCTGGGTGGCGAGGTCGTCGCCGAGGAAGATGCCGCGGTGGCCGCCGGCCTCCAGGCCCTGGGCGATCACCGCATCCACGCCCCGCTCCTGCAGCCACAGCGCTTCTTCCACCGTGGTGGCCGTGGACAGCACCTTGGCGCCCCAGCCGCGCACGCGCTGCAGCAACTCGGGCGATGGCAGGCCGAAGTGGAAGCTGACCACCGGTGGGCGGAAAGTTTCCAGCAGGGCGGCCGCCTCCGGCCCGAACGGCAGGCGTCCGGGTCCGCGCGGAATGGACGCGAGGTCCAGCCCGAGTTCCTGGAAGTACGGCGCCAGCGTGGCATCCCAGCGCGCCTCGCGCTGCGGATCGGCGGGGGGCGAGGTGTGGGTGAAGAAGTTGACGTTGTAGGGCTTGGCGGTGCCCGAGCGGAGCGCTTCCAGTTCCTTGCGCAGCGCATCGGGCGCCAGCATGGCGCAGGGCAGGGAGCCCAGTCCACCCGCGTTGGAGACTTCGATCGCGAGCGCGCTGCCCTGCACGCCGGCCATGGGTGCCTGGACGATGGGCAGCTCGATGCCCAGGAGTTGCTGCAGGGTGGTCATGGCGCGCTCCTCAGCCGGATGGCAGTCCGTGTGCAAAGCGGCCATGGTAGCGGCGGCCCCTTGTCGTCGGCAGGGGCCTCGATTCGTCATCCCCGCGAACGCGGGAATCCATGCACGCGCACGGACGCGTCCTCCACGTCGGGCAGGAGGGCCTCGTCAGCGCTCCTCGTACAGCCCCAGCTTGCGGTGCAGCGGCGCCTCGTCGGCGACGAACAGGAAGGCCAGCTCCTTCGCCGAGCGGTTGCGCAGCGCGATGGACGTGAACCCCGGCGCGCAGCAGGTGTCGGCGCCGTCCATCGCGAAGGTCGTCGTGTCCACCGTGACTTCGGATTCGCCTTCGATCTGGTGGAACACCGTCGCCGGCGAGCGCGCCGGCAGCCGCAGGGTCTGGCCGGGCCGCAGCATCAGCGCGTAGAAGCCGAGGATGTTCTGCGCGTCGCCGCCCGTCTCCGGGTTGACGTAGGTGACCTGCACCGCTTCCAGGTCCGGCTGGTCCTCGGCCAGCGAAACGAGCGCCGCGCGCGCATCCACCCACGGGTAGCGCAGCATGGGGTAGGCCTTGCGCGAGCGCTGGAACACGCGCGTGGGCACGACGCCGCCGCGCGCATAGGCCCGCTCGGCATGCCCGGGCGCCACGCGCTGGCGCTGCCCTTCGACGTGGTAGCTGGCCTCCAGGAAATACACCAGCGGCAGGTCCAGCACGTCCAGCCAGACCACCGGCTGGTCGCCGTCGTGGCCGTGCTCGTGCCACAGTCCGGTGGGCGTGAGGATCAGGTCGCCGCGGCGCATGGGGCACTTCTCGCCGTCGACCGTGGTCCAGGCGCCTTCGCCCTCGACGATCATGCGCAGCGCGTTGGGCGTGTGGTGGTGGCAGGGCGCCCACTCGCCCGGCAGCAGCAGCTGCATGCCCAGGTACATGGCGGCGCTGGCCTGCATCTTCTCCAGCCCGTGGCCGGGATTGGCCAGCACCAGCACGCGGCGCTCGGCCTTCTCGATCGGCGTCAGCTCGCCGGCCTGCATCAGCAGCGGGCGCAGCGCCTGGTAGGACCAGTGGATCGGCCGCGTGTGCCGGGTCGGAAGGTCGGGCGGCAGCACCGATCGCAGGCTAGGCCACAGCGGCACCAGGTTGAGCGCCTGCAGCTGGTCGCGATAGGCCTGCGGCAGGTCTTCGAGTCGGCCGAGTTCGAGCATGGGGTTGTCTCCGGTTTGAAGGGTCAGTGAGGGGCCAGGCAGTTGCCCACGTTCCAGCCGTACAGCCATTCGAGGGCGTCGTAGAAGCGCTCCGGCGTGCGGCCCTTCCACATCTCGTTGCGCACCAGCCGCTCCACGCCCTTGGCGTGGTAGATGCGGCCCATCTCGCGGCCGGACAGCACGATGCGGGCCGTGCGGGCCACGCGCGAGCGCTGGTAGAGCGCCAGCGCCGGCTCCCAGCGATTGCCATTGACGCGCAGTGCCTCGCCCAGCGTCACCGCGTCTTCCATCGCCATGCAGGCGCCCTGCGCCATGTACTGCGTGGTGGGGTGGGCCGCATCGCCCAGCAGCGTGGCGCGGCCGAACACCCAGCTGGCGATCGGCTCGCGGTCGGCGGTGGCCCAGCGCCGCCAGCTTTTCGGCAGCTCGATCAGCTGGCGGGCCTTGGGGCAAATGCCCTGGAAGTAGCTCTCCACCTCTTCCTTGCTGCCGTCGGTGACGCCCCACGCCTCCGGCTGGCGGCTGTGGAAGGTGACGACCACGTTGTACTGCTCGCCGCCGCGCAGCGGGTAGTGCACCAGGTGGCAGTTGGGACCGACCCAGATGCTGGCCGCGTTCCAGCGCAGGTTCTCGGGGAAGTCGGCCTTGTCGACCACCGCGCGGTAGACCACGTGGCCGGTGACCCGCGGCGGGTCGTTCACGTACTGCTGCCGCAGCACCGACTTGCCGCCGTCGGCGCCGACCAGCGCCTGGCCGCGGTACTGGCGGCCGCCGGCGCAGTGCGCGACCACCGTGTCGCCGTCCTGCTCGATGCGCTCCACCCGCGTGCGGGTGACGAACTCGACGCGGCCGGTCTCGACCGCACCTTCCAGCAGCGAGCCGTGCACGTCGACCCGGTGGATCACCGCGTACGGATTGCCGAAGCGCTTGCGGAAGGCCTCGCCGGTGGGGATCTTCGCGACCAGGTACTCGTCGATCGCGTCGTGCATCACCAGACAGTCGGTGTAGACCGCGCGGCTCCGCGCCTTCGGGCCGACCCCGAGCGCGTCGAAGGCATGGAAGGCGTTGGGGCCGAGCTGGATGCCGGCGCCGATCTCGCCGATCTCGGCCGCCTGCTCCAGCACCAGCACCTGGAAGCCCTGGCGCACCAGGGCCAGCGCGGCGGCCAGCCCGCCGATGCCGCCGCCGGCCACGATCACCGGCAGGGAGGAAGAAGGAGAGTTCATGGCGCGGGTCCCCGGGATGGCTGTGTTGGCCGTGTGCTGATCGTCAGCACACTGATAAAAAGTGTATTGATAAAATGCGTACGGCCCACACGGGTTAACCCTGATCCACCCCGCGCATGTCCAAAGCACCGATCGCGCCCGAACTCGACCAGTTGCCCGGCTATTCGATCCGCCGCCTGCAGCAGATCGCGGTGGCGCTGTTCCTGCAGGAGACCGAGGTGCACGGCATCACGCCGGTGCAGTACGCCGCGCTGCACACGGTGTGCCGCAGCCCCGGCATCGACCAGCGCACGCTGGCCGCCGCCATCGGGCTGGACACCTCGACCACCGGGGGCGTGATCGACCGGCTGGAGGCCAAGGGCGCGCTGCAGCGCAGCCCCTCGGAGCACGACCGCCGGGTGCGCCTGCTCACCGCCACGGAGGAGGGCCAGGCGCTGGCGAAAGCGGTGGCCCCCGCCATGCTGCGCGCGCAGGAGCGCATCCTGGCGCCGCTGCCGGCCAAGGACCGCAAGGAGTTCCTGCGGATGCTGCGCGTGCTGGTGGAAGCGAACAACGAGCTGAGCCGCGCGCCCAGCAGCGGGATCTGAGCGCGCCTTGCGCGCGCCCGGGGATCTAGCCGACCCCGTACCGCTCGCGGTAGGCCAGCACCTTCGCGTAGTGCGCGCCCAGCTCGTCGCCGGCGTGCTGCTCCAGGTAGGCCAGCAGGTCGGCCAGCTTCGCTATCGCGCACACCTGCAGGCCGAGCTGCTGCTGCACGTACTGCACCGCGCTGTGCTCGACATCGCGACCGTCCTCGGTCGCCTTCTCCTGCCGGTCCAGCGCGATCGCCACCGCGTGCGGGGTGGCGCCGGCGGCCCGGATCAGCGCGATCGACTCGCGTGCCGCCGTGCCGGCCGACATCACGTCGTCGACGATCAGCACGCGGCCCTTGACCGGGGCGCCGACCAGGTTGCCGCCTTCGCCGTGGTCCTTGGCTTCCTTGCGGTTGTAGGCGTAGGGCACGGTGCGGCCGGCGCGCGCCAGCTCGATCGCCACCGCGGCCGCCAGCGGGATGCCCTTGTAGGCGGGCCCGAACAGCATGTCGAACTCGATGCCGGAGGCCAGGATGCGGCGTGCATAGAATTGCGCCAGCCGGCCGAGCTTGGCGCCGTCGTCGAACAGCCCCGCGTTGAAGAAGTAGGGCGACAGGCGACCGGCCTTGGTCCTGAACTCGCCGAAGCGCAACACGCCGGCTTCCACCGCAAACTGCACGAAGTCCTGCGCCAGGGAGTCCTGGCCGGGCGCTGCCACCATGGGAAGTTCCTTGTTCAAGCTCACCAGCCTCAACCTCAATGGCATCCGGTCCGCGACGACGAAAGGCGTGGAGCAGTGGCTGGCGCAGGCGATGCCGGATTGTATTTGCGTGCAGGAGGTCAAGTGCCAGGCGCCCGAGGTGCAGGGCCGCTTCGAGCAGCTGGCCGGGCTGCAGGGCCACTTCCACTTCGCGCAGAAGAAGGGCTACTCGGGCGTGGGCGTCTACAGCCGGCACGAGCCCACCGACGTGATCATGGGCTTCGGCTCCGAGGAGTTCGACGCCGAAGGCCGCTACGTCGAGCTGCGCTTCGACACGCCGCAGCGCCGGTTCTCCGTCGTCAGCGCCTATTTCCCCAGCGGCTCGTCCGGCGAGGAGCGCCAGCAGGCCAAGTTCCGCTTCCTCGACGAGTTCGAGCCGCACCTGCTGCGCCTGAAGGGCGAACGTGACTTCGTGCTGTGCGGCGACATCAACATCGCGCACAAGGAGCAGGACCTGAAGAACTGGCGCGGCAACCGCAAGAACAGTGGCTTCCTCCCCGAGGAGCGCGCCTGGATGACGCGGCTGCTGGACGAGCACGGGGTGGTGGACGTCTACCGCCACCTGCAGCCGCACACCACCGACGAGTGCTACACGTGGTGGAGCAACCGCGGCCAGGCCTATGCGAAGAACGTCGGCTGGCGGCTGGACTACCACATCGCCACCGCGGGCGTGGCCCGGACGGCCCGCCACGCGGCGGTCTACAAGGCGACGCGCTTCAGCGACCACGCGCCCCTGACGATCGAGTACGAGTTCGCGATCTGACGCGCCGGCGGACCGCCAGGTCACGCGGCCGACGGCCGCCACCGGTTCCACGTCGATGCCCGGCTTGCGCGCCGGCCTATGATTCCATATGATTCGAAATATGGAAGAGAAAAGCGCCGTCGCCGCCCTCGCCGCCCTCGCGCAGCCGGTCCGGCTCCGCGTCTTCCGCGCCCTCGTGGGCGCCGGCCCGGAGGGAACGACACCATCGACGCTGGCCGCGCTGCTGGGGGTGGCGGGGTCGACCCTCTCCTTCCACCTGAAGGAGCTGATGCACGCCGGACTGGTGGTCCAGGAGCGGGACGGCCGCAACCTGATCTACCGCGCCGAGCTCGACCGGATGTCCGAGCTGATGGAATACCTGGCGGCCCACTGTTGCCTGGGGGCCGGCTGCGAGGAGATCGCCCGGGTTTCCTGCAAAACCTGCTGACACCCGGCCCGCTGCCGACCGATCATGACCGTCGACGTCCTCATCCTCTGCACCCACAACTCCGCGCGCAGCATCCTGGCGGAGGGCATGCTCAATCACTGGGCGAAGCGGCTCGCCAGGGACGTGCGCGGCCACAGCGCCGGCAGCCAACCCGGCGGACGGGTGAATCCGCTGGCCATCGAAGTGCTGCACGAGGCCGGCGTGGACACCAGCGGCTTTCGCAGCAAGAGCTGGGACGAGTACGCCTCGCCCGGTGCGCCTGCGCTGTCCATCGTGATCACGGTCTGCGACAGCGCCGCGGCCGAGACCTGTCCGGTGTTCATCGCCGCCGGCGGCCAGCCCGTGCGGGTGCATTGGGGCTATTCCGACCCCTCGGGCGCCGAAGGCGGCGAGGAAGGCCGGCGCCGCGCGTTCGAGCTCACGCGCCAGGCCATCGGCTATCGCATGCTGCAGCTGCTCGCCCTGCCGCTCGAGACCATGGACCGGCCCGCGCTGCAGGCCGCCTTGAACGACATCGCCGGTCGCTGAACGCCGCACGCACATGACTTCGCCTTCCTTCACCGCCCCTGCCGTGCCCGCGCCGGCGACCATGAGCGTCTTCGAGCGCTACCTCACTGTCTGGGTCCTGCTGTGCATCGTGGCCGGCATCGCCGTGGGCCAGCTGCTGCCCGGCGCCTTCCAGGCGATCGGCCGCATGGAGGTGGCGCAGGTCAACCTGCCGGTCGGCCTGCTGATCTGGGTGATGATCATCCCGATGCTGGTGAAGGTGGACTTCGGCGCCCTGCACCAGGTCCGCCGGCATTGGCGCGGCATCGGCGTGACGCTGTTCGTGAACTGGGCGGTCAAGCCGTTCTCCATGGCGCTGCTCGGCTGGATCTTCGTGCGGCACGTGTTCGCGCCGTACCTGCCCGCCCACCAGCTGGACAGCTATGTCGCCGGCCTGATCCTGCTGGCCGCGGCGCCCTGCACCGCCATGGTGTTCGTCTGGAGCCGCCTCACCAACGGCCATCCGCTGTTCACGCTCTCGCAGGTCGCATTGAACGACACCATCATGGTGTTCGCGTTCGCGCCCATCGTGGCCCTGCTCCTCGGGCTCTCGTCCATCGTCGTTCCCTGGGAGACGCTGGTCACCTCGGTGGTCCTGTACATCGTGATCCCGGTCGTGCTGGCCCAGTGGTGGCGTAGGAGCCTGCTGCGCAAGGGGCAGGCGGCCTTCGAGAACGCGCTGGCGCGCATCGGGCCGTGGTCCATCGCGGCGCTGCTGGCCACCCTGGTGCTGCTGTTTGCCTTCCAGGGCCGGGCCATCATCGAGCAGCCGCTGGTCATCGCCATGCTGGCGGTACCCATCCTGATCCAGGTGCTCTTCAATTCGGGACTGGCCTACTGGCTCAACCGGAGGGCCGGCGAGCCGCACAGCGTCGCCTGCCCGTCGGCCCTGATCGGCGCCAGCAACTTCTTCGAACTGGCCGTGGCCGCTGCGATCAGCCTGTTCGGCTTCCAGTCCGGCGCTGCCCTGGCCACCGTCGTCGGCGTCCTGATCGAAGTGCCGGTCATGCTGCTGGTGGTGCGCGTGGTCAACCGCAGCAAGGGCTGGTACGAGGCGGCGGCCTGCGCGGGACCTTCCCCGGTGAGGCGCGCATGAACCTGCCGCCCGGACTTCCCGTTGCCGACCGGAACCTGCTGGCCGCCTGGGCGCAAGGGGGTCGGTCGGCACCCCTCTCCATCGAAGCCCTGAATGCGGGCTGCTTCTGTGTCAGCCTCGATGCCGACGTCTTGTCGAGGGCGCTGGAGGCGGAATTCGGATCGCCGGAGATCCTCCGGCTGGTCCAGGAGCGCTGCCCCTACCTGTTTTCCGCCCGGCCGGTGTTCGTGTCCCACGGGCACATGGACCGCATGGCGCGGGTCGTCAAGGCCGTCGAGACGGTCGCGGGGCTTGCGACGTACCGGGAGCACGTCCTGGCGCGCTCGCCCGAGATCGCCCGCCACACGCCGGGGGCGCGGGGGGTGTTCTTCGGCTACGACTTCCACGTGGCCGAGGACGCCTTCGGCCTGATCGAGGTGAACACGAATGCCGGCGGGGCGATGCTCAACGCCGTGCTGGCGCGCGCCCACCGGGCCTGCTGCCTGCCCGTCGAGCGGCTCGGCCCGACGGCGGCCCGGGCCGAGGCGTTCGAGCGCGCCATGGTGGACATGTTCCACGCCGAGTGGCGCCGCAGCGGCAGGACCGGTGCACTGCAGACGATCGCCATCGTGGACGAGTCGCCGCGGGACCAGTACCTCTACCCCGAGTTCCTGCTGTTCCAGCGCCTGTTCGAGCGCAGCCGGCTGCGCGCGGTGATCGCGGATCCGGGGGAGTTCCGGCTGCGCGACGGGGCGCTGTACCTGGACGACACCCGGATCGACCTGGTCTACAACCGCCTCACCGATTTCTATCTCGACGAGCCGGCCTCGGCGGCGATCCGCGCCGCCTACCTGGCCGACGGCGTGGTCCTGACCCCGCATCCGCAGGCGCATGCCTTGTACGCGGACAAGCGGAATCTCGCGGTGATGAGCGACGGGCTGCAGCTCGAAGCGCTCGGCGTGCCGGCGGAGGTCCGCCAGGAACTGCTGGCCGGCGTGCCGCACACCGTGCCGGTCGATGCGTCCAACGCCAACCGGCTCTGGGCCGCGCGCAGGCGATGGTTCTTCAAGCCGTTCGCGGGTTTCGGCAGCCGGGCGGCGTACCGCGGCGACAAGCTCACGCAACGTGTCTGGTCGGAGATCGTCGAAGGTGGCTACGTCGCCCAGGCGCTGGTGGCCCCGGGCGAGCGCAGCGTGGACGCGGGGCCCGAAAAGCCCCTGAAGTTCGACCTGCGCGAGTACGTCTACGAGGGCGTGGTGCAGTGGAGCGCCGCACGCCTGTACCAGGGGCAGACCACCAATTTCCGCACACCCGGCGGCGGCTTCGCGCCCGTCTACGAAGGGCCGCTCTAGCTTGTCGCCGGTGACGGCCCGACGACGAGCCGTGGATGCGGCTCGCGGTGCCGCACCGCCGCGGCCGCCCGCTCAGCCGCCGAACTCCTGCCGCCGCCCGAGCCCGCGGCTGTTGTCGATGAACAGCAGCCGTTCCATGTGCAGCCGGTACCACTGCACCCGCGCCAGCGCCTGCGCAATCGCGGCCGGCGCGCTTCCCGGCCGCACGAAGGGAAAGCGCTCCGCATAGACCTGGCGCGCCAGTTCGCGCTCGGCGCCCTCCAGCGCTTGGGCATAACCCTCGATCTGCAGGCCCCGGATGCTGCGCCAGTCCTGCTGCTGGCCCTGGATGGTGGCCGCGCAGCGCGGTTCGCGCGCGAGGTCGCGGCCATGGCGGCTGAACGGGGTGGACAGGAACAGCAGGTCGTCGCCATCGACGGCATAGAACAGCGCCGCCGCCCAGGGGCCGTCGGGCCCCTGCGTGGCCAGCGTCAGCACGTGGTGGCCGTGCAGGAACGCCGCCGCTTCCTCGGCCAGGTTCAGCGCCACGGCGATGCCTCGTCGGCGTCCGGCGCGTCCTCCGCCGGCTGCCGGCTGGCGGCCGCCTCGTTCAGCCGCTTGAGCCGGTAGGCCAGCTGCGGCCGGGTCAGGCCCAGCATCCGGGACGCCGCCGAGAGGTTGCCGTGCGCCTTGTCCACGGCGGTCTCGATCAGCATCGCCTCCACCTGGTCCAGCGTGTGCACGCCGTTGAGCACCGCCTCGCACAGGTCCTTGCCGGCCTCCCAGTCGCCCGCCGCCAGGTTGCCGTCGGCGCCCAGCCCGAGTTCGCGCGGCTGGTCGGGGGCCTGGAACGAGAACAGGTGGTCCACCTCGATGCGCGAGCCGCTGGGCGCCAGGATCACGCCCCGCTCGACCATGTTCTGCAGCTCGCGCACGTTGCCCGGCCACTGGTACGACAGCAGCGCGCGCTTGGCCTTGTCGGTGAAACCGCGCAGCTTCTTGCCGTGCACGGCGCCGTACTTCTCGAGGAAGCGCTTGGCCAGGAAGGAGATGTCCTCCTTGCGCTCGCGCAGCGGCGGGATTTCGACCTGGAAGGCGTTGAGCCGGTAGTACAGGTCCGAGCGGAAGCGGCCTTCCTTGACCAGCCGGGCCGGATCGACGTTGCTTGCGGCGATCACCCGCACGTCCACGCGGCGCGGGCGGTGGTCGCCCAGGCGCTCGATCTCGCGGTCCTGCAGCACCCGCAGCAGCTTGCTCTGGGCGGGCAGCGGCAGGTCGGCCATCTCGTCCAGGAACAGCGTGCCGCCGTCGGCGCGCTCGAAGCGCCCGGGACGCGCCGACTGGGCGCCGGTGTAGGCACCGCGTTCCACGCCGAACAGCTCGGCCTCCACCAGTTCGGCCGGGATGGCGGCGCAGTTCACCGCCACGAAGGGCTTGTCGCGGCGCGATCCCATGGCGTGCAGCGCATGCGCGAACAGCTCCTTGCCGACACCGGTCTCGCCGAGCAGCAGCACGGTGATCTGGCTCTTGGCGCCCTGGCGCAGCAGCTCGAAGGCGCGCATGAAGCCAGGCGATACGCCGATCATGTCGGGCGGCAGCGCTTCCTTCTCGCTGATGGTCGAGCGCAGCTGCACCACCTGCGTCTGCAGGTCGATCAGCTGTTCGGCGATGGCGTCCGGCGTGAAGTAGTGCAGCTGCTCCGCCGCGTCCGGCCATTCCTCGGCCGGCCGGCCGACGATGCGGCAGCTGGCGTGGCCCATGCCCGCGCACTCGACTTCCTTGAACAGGATGGGCCGTCCCATGAAGGCCGACGAGTAGCCGCAGGCATAGCCGATCTGGGTCCAGCACACCGGCTCGTGGTGCTGGCCGTAGTGGTGCCGGTGCCACTGCGCCTCCCACGAGTTCTCCCACAGGAACTCGCCGAAGAAGCGGCCGGTCAGCCGGTCCAGTTCCAGTTGCACCGGCGTGACCTGCACGATGCCTTCCAGCGTGTGCAGCTGCGGTCCCACCATGAAGGCCTCGGCGTCGCTGCAGTCGTGCGAGCGGGTGCGCGCGAGTTCGGCATCGCGCAGGCCGGACGCGTAGCCCATCCGCGTGAGCAGCCCGCGCGCGCGTTCCATGCCGAGCGAATCGATCAGCTCCTTGCGCAGCAGGCCCTGCGCCTCGGCGTGCACCAGCAGCATGCGGTGCTCGTGCAGCCAGATCTGCCCGGTGCGCGGGCAGAAATGGATCCGGGCCCGCACGGCGTCGTCCGGCCCGCGGGCAATGCTGTGGAGCTTGGCCATCGCGCTCCTTCGTGGAGGTCTCCAGCGGCCTTTGTAGGCAGTGGACGCGCGCGGCCGTTGATCCGCATCAAGCGGCGCCCCCGGCGCGCCTCCGGGCGATCCCGAACGGCCGCGCCACGGCGCTTCACCAAATGATCAAAGCGCGGGTGCCGCGGGCGCGCAGCCTCACCAAATGGACAAGGGTCGACCGGCGCTGCGCGTGCGCTCGAATGGCACTCGCCTCGTTGTCCCCCGAGGCGCGCGGACGGCGCGCAGCTCCTCTGGCACGTCTTATGCGTTCACGGCGACGTGCGGCCCGCTGCGGCCGACCGTCCAACGCGCATCGCCAGAAGGAGACAAGCCATGAAATTTCCCGTTCCGCACGACGTGAAGGCCAAGGCCATCCCCGGTACCGAAGGCTGGGAGCGGATGTACCCCTACCACTACCAGTTCGTCAACGACGATCCCGAGCGCAACGCCTACGAGAAGGAGACCTTCTGGTTCTACGACGGCCTGCACTACCCCGAGCCGCTGTACCCCTTCGACACCATCTGGGACGAGGCCTGGTACCTCGCGCTGTCCCAGTTCAACAACCGCATCTTCATGGTGCCGCCGGTGCGCGGGGTGGACCACCGCATCGTCAACGGCTACGTCTACATCTCGCCGGTGCCCGTCAAGGACGCGCAGGAGATCGGCGCGCGGGTGCCCAACTTCATGGAGCGGGCGGGCTACTACTACAAGAACTGGGACGCGCTGGAAGCCAGGTGGAAGCTGAAGATGGAAGCCACCATCCGCGAGCTGGAGGCGCTGCAGATCCCGCGGCTGGGCGAGATGGAGGACCTGAAGGTCGTCACCGATGCGCTCGGCGAGTCCCAGGGCTACCACCTGCTGAAGAACTACGACGACCTGATCAACCTGGGCATCAAGTGCTGGCAGTACCACTTCGAGTTCCTGAACCTGGGCTACGCCGCCTACGTGTTCTTCCTCGACTTCGCGCAGAAGCTGTTCCCCAACATCCCGGCGCAGCGCGTCACCCAGATGATCTCGGGCATCGACGTGATCATGTACCAGCCCGACGAGGAGCTGAAGAAGCTGGCGCGGCTGGCCATCGAGCTCGGCGTCGATGAAGCCGTCTGCTTCAGCCCCGAGTGGACCGTGGTCGAGGGTGCGCTCAAGGAGCTGCCCAACGGGGTGAAGTGGCTCACCTCGCTGAACCTGGCGCGCGAGCCCTGGTTCAACATCTCCTGCGGCACCGGCTGGTTCCACCACGACCGCTCGTGGAACGACCAGATGAACGTGCCGCTGTCGGGCATCGCCACCTACATCGCCAAGCTGCGCCGGGGCGAGGTGATCGACCGGCCCACCGCCAAGGTGCGTGCGGAGCGCGACCGCATCACCGAGGAGTACCGGGCGCTGATCGACAAGCCGGAAGACCTCAAGCAGTTCGACGAGTTGCTCGCCTGCGCCAAGACCGTGTTCCCCTACGTGGAGAACCACCTGTTCTACGTCGAGCACTGGTTCCACTCGGTGTTCTGGAACAAGATGCGCGAGGTCGCCGCCATCATGAAGGAGCACGGCGTCATCGAGGACGTCGAGGACGTGTGGCTGCTGCGCCGCGACGAGGTCAAGCAGGCGCTGTGGGACATCGTCACCGCCTGGGCCACCGGCGTGAAGCCGCGCGGCACCCGGACCTGGCCGCAGGAGATCCGCTGGCGCAAGGGTGTCATGGCCGCCTTCCAGGCCTGGAGCCCGCCGCCGGCGATCGGCACCGCGCCGGAGGTGATCCAGGAGCCCTTCACCATCGTGCTCTGGGGCGTCACCAACAAGTCGCTGGCCGACTGGGCCGCCGTGCAGGAGGTGGGCGACCCCGACAGCATCACGGAGCTCAAGGGCTTCGCCGGCAGTCCCGGCATCGTCGAGGGCCGAGCGCGGGTGTGCCGCACCGTCGGCGAAGTAGGCGACCTGCAGCCGGGCGAGATCCTGGTGGCCCCGACCACCTCCCCGTCGTGGGCGCCGGCCTTCGCCAAGATCGGCGCCTGCATCACCGACGTGGGCGGCGTGATGAGCCACGCCGCCATCGTCTGCCGCGAATACGGCATGCCGGCGGTGGTGGGCACCGGCCACGCGACCAAGGTGATCCGCACCGGGATGATGCTGCGCGTCGACGGCTCCACCGGGGCCGTGGCCATCGCCCGCTGAAGGAGCCGGCGCCATGCAGGTTCCTTCGGTCGACCGGCCCCCGGTGCGGCACGTGGCCCACGTGCCGCCGCCGGTGTGCTGGTTCGAGGACTGCCACAAGGACGACGTGCCGCTGGTCGGCGGCAAGTGCGCGTCCCTGGGCGAGCTGATCAACGCCGGCGTGCGCGTCCCGCCCGGGTTCGCGCTCACCACCGAGGGCTTTCGCCGCTTCATAGCGGCCGCCGGCGTAGCCGAAGCGGTGCGCACGCTGCTGGCGGGGGTGGACACCGCCGACCTGGCCGCGCTGGAGGCGGCCAGCGTGCGGATCCGGCGCACCATCGAGGCGCAACCCTTCCCCGAGGAGCTCGAGGACGAGGTGGCCGAGTGCTATCGCCAACTGTCGCTGCGCTGCGGACTGCCGGCGGTGCCGGTGGCGGTGCGCTCCAGCGCCACCGCCGAGGACCTGGCCGATGCCAGCTTCGCCGGCCAGCAGGACACCTACCTGTGGATCCGCGGCATCGACGCGGTGCTGCACCACATGCGCCGCTGCATCTCCAGCCTCTACACGGCGCGCGCGATCGCCTACCGCGCCGCCCGCGGGATCGATGACGACACCCTGGCCATCAGCGTGGGCGTGCAGAAGATGGCCAACGCCTTTGCCGCCGGCGTGATGTTCACCATCCATCCGGCCAACGGCGACCGCTCGGTGATCGTCATCGATTCCAACTTCGGCTTCGGCGAGTCGGTGGTGTCGGGCGAGGTGACGCCGGACCACTTCGTGGTCAACAAGGTTACGCTGGACATCATCCATCGCACCGTCTCGCGGAAGCTGGTCTGCTACACGGTCGATCCCAAGGCGCAGGCCTCCATCGCCGTCGAGGTGCCGTCCGAGCGGCAGCAGGTGCAGTCGCTGATCGACGACGAGATCACCGAGCTGGCCTGGATGGGCAAGCGCATCGAGAAGCACTACGGCCGCCCGATGGACATCGAATGGGCGGTCGACAAGGACCTGCCCTCGGGCGGGAACATCTTCATCCTACAAGCGCGGCCCGAGACGGTGTGGAGCGCGCGCGCCCGCACCGCGGACGAGCGCCCGGCCACTTCGGCCATGGACTACATCCTGACCGCCATGCTGGCCGGCAAGAAGGTCGGCTGACGCCTTTCCCTCCCTCCCCATTCCATCCATCCCAACGGAGACCACGATGAACGCGAGAACCGACGTCCGCCCGATCGACGACCTGCGCAGCTACATGGACGCGCTGCAACAGCACGGCCAGCTGCAGCGGGTGCGCACCGAGGTGGACTGGAAATACGAGCTGTGCCACGTCTCGAAAGTCAACGAGGAGCAGAAGGGCCCGGCGCTGCTGTACGAGAACGTCAAGGGCTACGACATCCCGGTGTTCACGAGCGCCTTCACCACCACCCAGCGGCTGGCGATCGCGCTGGAGCAGGACCCCTCGCTGTCGATGAGCCAGCTGGCCAAGAAGTGGATGGAGCTGACCACCAAGCAGATGGTCAAGCCGGTGTTCGTGGACAACCCGCCGGTGATGGAGAACCAGGTCACCGGCGCCGACATCGACATCGAGAAGTTTCCCTCGCCCTGGTTCTACCCCGACGACGGCGGCCGCTTCTTCGTGACCGCCGGCTACCTGGTGACGCAGGACCCGGACACCGGCTGGACAAACCTGGGCACCTACCGCTCGCAGGTGCTGGGCAAGGACATCCTGGGCTCGCAGATCATCAAGGGCAAGCATGGCGACATGCACATGAAGAAGTACCAGGAGCGCGGCGAGCTGATGCCGGCGGCGGCCGTCGTCGGTTGCGACCCGGTGCTGTTCCTGGCCAGCTCCACGCTGGTGAGCGCCGGCGTCGACGAGTACGACGTCGCCGGCTCGCTGCGCGGCCGCCCGGTGCCGGTGTTCAAGTCCGAGGTGACCGGGCTGACCCTGCCGGCCAACGCCGAGATCATCGCGGAGGGCTTCATCGACCCGAACGAGCTGATGGAGGAGGGCCCCTTCGGCGAGTACACCGGCTACTACTCCGGCAACAAGGGCAAGGACTACCCGAAGCCGGTGCTGCGCATCAAGCGCATCCTGCACCGCAACAAGCCGGTCATGTGGTCCACCACCGTGGGCAAGCCGATCAACGACATCCACATGATCCAGTCGCTCAACCGCACGGCCACGCTCTGGTACGACCTCGAGATGATGAAGGTGCCGGGCATCCAGAGCGTCTACATCCCGCCGGAAGCCTGCGGCCGCTTCTGGGTGGTAGTGTCGGTCAAGCAGATGTACCCGGGCCACTCCAACCACGTCGGCAACGCCGTGATCGCCAGCACCACCGGCCACTACGGGGTCAAGGGCGTGATCACGGTGGACCACGACATCGAGGCCGACGACTGGGACCGCGTCTGGTGGGCTCTGGCCACCCGCTTCGACCCGAAGCGTTCGGCGCAGATCATCGACCGCGGCCGCTCCACGCCGCTGGACCCCGGTCTGCCGATCAGCGCGCGCGACATCACCAGCCGCATCATCCTGGACGCCTGCACGCCGTACGAGTGGAAGGACAAGCCCAACGAGATCTTCATGGACCGCGCCGTGCTGCAGAAGGTCTCGGACCGCTGGAACCAGTACGGCTTCACCGGGCCCAGCCCGGTCGCCGGGATGATCAACCGGCTGACCCGGCCGGAGACCAAGAAGGCCAAGGCGGCCTGAGGCCACGGGGAGCGACGTGATGGCCGCGCGCAAGGGCATCGTCATCATCTGCAACCTCGACACCCGCGGCGAGGACATCGTGTTCGTCAAGGACCTGATCGCCGGCCGCGGGCACGAGCCCATCCTGCTGGACTTCAGCATGGAGGAGCCGCCGCCGTTCCCGGGCGACATCACGACCGAGCAGGTGGCGCGGCGAGGCGGCCTGCCGATCGAGGCGGTGCGCGAGAAGTACCGCAGCGACCGTGACGCCGCCACCAGCAACCAGATCGCCGGCGCGGCGGCGATCGTGGGCGAGCTGTTGCGCGAGCGGCGCGTGCACGGCGTGATCGGCATCGGCGGCGGCACCGCCACGCTGGTGGCCACTTCGGTGATGCGCCGGCTGCCGTTCGGCATGCCCAAGCTGATGGCCTCGCCGATGGCGGCGCACCCGGCCTACATCGACAAGTACGTCGGCACCAGCGACATCACCATGCACCACACGGTGCTGGACATCGTCAAGATGAATCCCCTGCTGAAGGCGCAGATCACCAACGCCGTCGGTGCGATCTGCGGCATGGTGGAGCTCACCCAGGGCAGCGACATCCGCTTCGACAAGCCCTGTGTCGCGATTTCCTCCTTCGGCTTCGGCGAGATGGCCGTGCAGTCGGCGGTCGGCCTGCTGGAGGACGAGGGCTTCACGCCCATCGTCTGCCATGCACAGGGCAAGGGCGACCGGGCGATGGAGGAGATGATCGCCAGCGGCGCCTTCCACGGCGTGCTGGACATCTGCACCGGTGGCATCGTCGAGCACCTGTTCCACGGCAACCGCGACCCGGGCCCCGACCGGCTGAAGGCGGCCGCGCGCGCCGGCATCCCGATGGTGCTGGCGCCCTGCGGGCTGGACATCCTGTCCTATGGCGGACGGGCCGACATGCTGGAGCGCACCCGGGGCCGGCCGCAGGTGGTGCAGGACGCCCTGCGCGTGCAGGTGCGCACGACCGCCGAGGAGTTGCGCGCCGCGGCCGACGTGATCGCCGAGCGGCTGAACGAGGCCACCGGGCCCTGGACCTTCCTGATTCCACTGCAGGGCTGGTCCTCGCTGGACAAGCCTGGGCGGCCGATCTACGACCCGCTGGCCGATGCCGCCTTCGTCGAGCGGCTCAAGCTGCAGCTGCGGGAGCCGGGCCGGGTCAAGGAGCTCGACCTGCACCTGTACACGCCGGAGTTCGCGCGCGCCGCCGTCGACGAGTTCGTGCGGCTGTACGAGCAGGCCCACATCGCGCGCGCGCAGGTGGCGGCATGAACGTCGCCCTGCTGCCGCTTCGGCCCCTGCTGGTGCGCGACTGGATGCAGGCGCAGCCGCTCACCATTCCCGGCGACACCCTGGTCTCCGAGGCCAAGCGCCTGATGAGCGAGCACCGGCTGCACGCGCTGCCGGTGGTCGAGCAGGGCCGGCTGCGCGGGCTGGTGACGCGGGCCAACCTGCTGCGCATGGGCCACTTCGTGCTGCACACCCAGGACGCCGACGAGTTCGCCTTCTTCGTCAGCCGCCTGCAGGTCAAGGACGTCATGGTGCGCCGGCCCGCGACCGTGCAGGCCGGCGACAGCATGGAGCAGTGCCTGGCGCGCGGGCGCGAGCTGGGCGTGGCGCAGTTCCCGGTGATGGAGGACGGCCGCCTGGTGGGAGTCATCTCTGCCAACGAGATCTTCCAGCTCGCCGCGCACTGCCTGGCCGCCGCCCACGCCGCCGATGCGGCGCCTATCCCTTGCGACCCGCCTTCCTCACGGAGCCTGCCATGACCCTGCCCCTGATCGTTGCCATCACCGGCGCCACCGGCGTGATCTACGGCGTCGAGATGCTGCGCATCCTGCGCGAGCTCGGCCAGCCCACCCACCTGGTCCTGAGCGAGGCCGCCGGCGTGAACCTCGGCATCGAGACCGCCTACACGCTGCAGGATGTGCGGAGCCTGGCCACGGTGGTCCACAGCAACAAGGACGTGGGCGCCACCGTCGCCAGCGGTTCGTTCCGCACCCGCGGGATGATCGTGGCGCCCTGCACCGTCAAGACGCTGTCGGCGATCGCCAATTCCTTCACCTACAACCTGGTGGCGCGGGCGGCCGACGTGCAGCTCAAGGAAGGGCGCAAGCTGGTGCTGATGGTGCGCGAGACGCCGCTGCACAAGGGCCACCTGGACCTGATGGCGCGGGCCGCCGATTGCGGCGCGGTGATCCTGCCGCCGATGCCGGCCTTCTACCACCGGCCCGAATCGATCATGGACCTGGTGCACCAGAGCATCGGCAAGGCGCTGGACCAGGTCGGCATCGAGCACGACCTGTTCCGGCGCTGGAGCGGCCGCCACGAGGAAGCAGCCGATTCCGCTGCGCCGGTGCGACTGGCGACCTGAGGCTGGCGGTCAGGGCGACGCCGCGCGGGCCGTGCAGGGCTTCAGCCGACCGAGACGTCGTGATAGCGCTGGATCTGGCACTCGTAAGACGCCTCGCTCCGGTCGCACGGCGACTCTTGCCGCTGGACCGGCGGCAGGGCCGAACAGCCGGCCAGCATCAGCAACAGCACGAGGCTGGAGCAGCGCATGCGCAAGGTGCGTGCAGGCATGGTGTCGCGCTCAGAGCCGGATCTGCGCGGCGATGCGGCGCAGCTCGTCGAGGGAAGGGTTCTTGCGCGGCCACACCAGGCCGACGCCATCGTCCGCGTGCCGCGGAAGCACGTGCACGTGCAGGTGCGGCACGGTCTGCCAGCCGGCGACCTTGTTGGCCTGCAGGATGGTCATGCCCTCGGGCTGGAAGGCCGCCTGCACCGCATGCGCCACCCGGTGCACCGTGCGGAACAGCGCCATCGCGGTGGCCTCGTCGATGTCGAGCAGGGTCTCGGCCTGCTGGCGCGTGGCGACCAGCACGTGCCCGGGATTGAGCTGGCCTGCGTCCATGAATGCGAAGGTCAGTTCGTCCTCGTAGACGATCGCCGCCGGCACTTCGCGGCGGAGGATGCGGGTGAAGATGGTCGGTTCCAACGCGGGGGCCTCCTGCAGCACGATTGCCTTCGATTCTCGTTCATCCCGTCGAACGCGGCCGCACGCATCGATCGTGCCGCTGTAGGCCGAAAGATGTTCAGGATTTCCCTCATGTAAGAGTCCGTGACCTGCGCCGGACGGCGGTGTGCGCGGCTTAGCATGGACCTGTCCAGCTACAGGAGGGAGTCTGCATGAACGAGCACCATCCGCAGTTCTGGTTCCGGGCCGAGCATGTCGGCGCCGAGTTCACGACGCAGGGCGAGCGGCAGATCGCCGCCTGGCTGCGCGAACAGCTGAAGGCCGTGGGCTACGAGGTGCAGGCGCCGCAGGAGCGCTCCTGGGGCCAGCGCATCTGCATCCAGCTGCCGGTGCCGCTCTACGTGGACTGCGCCGCGGCCCGGCGCGTCACGGGCTCGCCGTTCGCGCCGCCGTGCTGGATCGCCGAGGTCACCGCCGAAGGCGGGCTGCGGGCCGGACGCGAGGGGCGGCTGGCCCCCTTGCCGGAGGTGGCCCAGGTCGGGCGCGACCTGCAGCGCATCCTGGGCGACAGCGCCGGCGCCTGGAGCCACTAGGCGGGGGCATCGCTTCACGCCACGGCCCCCCGGGCGCACAATGGCCGCCTTCTGCAAGGAGCGCCCACCGATGAAGGCCAGCAACATCCTCGAGACCATAGGCCGCACGCCGCACGTGCGGATCAACCGGCTGTTCGGCAACAGCCACCAGGTGTGGGTCAAATGCGAGCGCGCCAATCCCGGCGCCTCGATCAAGGACCGCATCGCCCTGTCCATGGTCGAGGATGCCGAGAAGTCCGGCCGGCTCAAGCCCGGCGGCACCATCATCGAACCGACCTCGGGCAACACCGGCATCGGGCTGGCCATGGTGGCCGCCGTCAAGGGCTACAGGCTGGTGCTGGTGATGCCCGACAGCATGTCGGTCGAGCGCCGCCGCCTGATGCTCGCGTATGGCGCCACCTTCGACCTGACCCCGCGCGAGAAGGGCATGAAGGGCGCGATCGCGCGGGCCGAGGAACTGGCCGCGCAGACCCCCGGTGCCTGGATCCCGCAGCAGTTCGAGAACCAGGCCAACGTCACCGTGCACGAGCAGACCACCGCGCGCGAGATCCTGGAGGACTTCCCGGATGGGCTGGACTGCATCATCACCGGCGTGGGCACCGGCGGCCACATCACGGCCTGCGCCAAGGTGCTCAAGCCGAAGTGGCCGCAGCTGAAGGTGTTCGCCGTGGAGCCCACCGCCTCGCCGGTGCTCTCCGGCGGCCAGCCGGGCCCGCACCCGCTGCAGGGCCTGGGCGCCGGCTTCATCCCGAAGATCATGGACACCCAGCTGCTCGACGGCGTGATCCAGGTGGATGCCGAGCCGGCGCGCGAGATGGCGCGCCGCTGCGCCCGCGAGGAAGGCCTGCTGGTGGGCATCTCGTCCGGCGCGGCACTGGCCGCCGTCGCGCAGAAGCTGCCCGAGCTGCCGGCCGGCGCCCGGGTGCTGACCTTCAACTACGACACCGGCGAGCGCTACCTCTCGGTCGAAGGCTTCCTGCCGGTGCCCTGAGCACGCGGCAGCCCATCCGGTAACCGCACCCCCGCGCGCGGGCCGCGGCCGATATAGTGGGCGGCTCCACGTCCACCGAGTGAGGCCCGCGCATGAAGCCACTGTCGCCATTCGTTCGCCGCTCGTGCCAATGCCTGGCGGCGGTCCTCGCGCTGCAGCTGCCGCTGGCGCAGGCGGAGCTGATCGGCCCCGAGGCCGTGCTGGCCATGCAGTCGCCCTCCCAGGAGCAGCTCGACCGCGCCAAGGTGCAGCAGTTCATCGAGAGCGCGGACCTCAAGGACCGGCTGCGTGCCATGGGTGTCGACGGCATCGCCGCCAGCCAGCGCGTCGATGCGATGACCGAGCAGGAGGTGCACGCGTTGGCGCAGCGCATCGACAGCCTGCCCGCCGGCGGCGCCTTCAGCGACCGGGACATCATCCTGGTGCTGCTGATCGCGCTGCTGATCGTGGTGGCGCTGTAGGGCTACTCCTCCTTCGGCTTGAACTGCTGCGCGAGCTGCGCCTGCACGCTGGGCGGCACCGGCTCGTAGTGGCTGAAGGCCAGCGTGTAGCGGCCCTGCCCCCCGGTGAGCGAGTTCAGCCGCGACTGGTAGCTGGCCAGCTCCGACAGCGGCGCCAGCGCCTGCACCGTCGAGGTGCCGTCGGCGCCGGCCTGGGTGCCGCTGACCTGGCCGCGGCGGGAAGCCAGGTCGCCGGTGATGTCGCCCAGGTTGGGCTCGGGCGCGCTGATCTCCATGGTCACGATGGGCTCCAGCACGCAGGGCCGCGCCGCCTTCACGGCCTCCACCAGCGCCTTGCGGCCGGCGGTGACGAAGGCGATCTCCTTGCTGTCCACGCTGTGGTGCTTGCCGTCGTACACGGTGACCTTCAGGTCCACCACCGGATAGCCGGCGACCACGCCCTGCTCCATCGCCTGGCGCACGCCCTTTTCCACCGCGGGCATGAAGTTGCCCGGGATGGCGCCGCCCTTGACCTCGTCGGCGAACTGGAAGCCGGCCCCGCGCGGCAGCGGCTCGATGCGCAGGAACACCTCGCCGAACTGGCCGGCGCCGCCGGTCTGCTTCTTGTGGCGGTGGTGCCCCTCGGCCGGCGCGGTGACGGTCTCGCGGTAGGCGATGCGCGGCGGCCGCGTCTCGACCTGGCAGCCGTGCACCTCGGTCAGCCGGTCCAGCAGCGTGCGCAGGTGCAGCTCGCCCAGGCCGTAGACCACCGTCTCATGGCTGCCAGCCGGCTGCTCCACCCGCAGGCAGGGGTCCTCGCTCACCAGCTTGTGCAGGATGTCGTGCAGGCGCTGCTCGTCGCCGCGCCGCTTGGGCTCGATCGCCAGCCCGTGCACCGGCAGCGGGAACTGCAGCGGCTTGAGGTGGATGTGCGCGTCCTCGGCGGCGTCGTGCAGCACCGCATCGAAGTGCATCTCTTCGACCTTGGCGATCGCGCACAGGTCGCCCGGCACCGCCTGGTCCACCTCCGCCAGCCGGTTGCCCTGCAGCTGGAAGAGGTGGCCCACCTTGAAAGGGCGGCGGCCATCTCCCACGTAGAGCTGGCTGTCGCGCGTGATCGTGCCCTGGTGCACGCGCACCACGCCCATCTTGCCGACGTAGGGGTCCTGCGTGACCTTGAAGACGTGCGCCAGCACGTGCCGCTGCGGGTCCACCTCGGCGGCGATCGGCCGGGCCTCTTCGCCTTCGCCTTGCAGGAATTCGGGCGGGTTGCTCTCGGTCGGATCGGGCAGCAACCGCTCGATGACGTCCAGCAGCTCGGGCACGCCGGCGCCGGTACGCGCCGACACGAAGCAGATCGGCACCAGGTGGCCTTCGCGCAGCGCCTGCTCCAGAGGCGCATGCAGCTCGGCCGGATCGACGTCGCCTTCGTTCAGGTAGCGCTCGACGAAAGCCGCGTCGACTTCCACCACCTGCTCGACCAGCGCACGGTGGGCCTGCTCCACCGAGGAGAAATCCGGTGCCGGGCCGTCGTCCTTGAGCTTCCAGAAGCAGTCCAGCACCGCCTGGCCGTCCTGCGCCGGCAGGTTGACGGGCAGGCATTCCTTGCCGAAGGTGGCCTGGACCTGCTCCACCAGCGCCTGCAGGCCGGCGCCCTGGCCGTCGATGCGGTTGACGACGATGATCCGGTCACGGCCGAGCTGCCGCGCCCACTCCATCATTCGTACCGCCATCGGCTCGATGCCGGTAGCGGCATTGATGACGATGGCGGCGGTCTCCACCGCCTGCAGCGCCGGCAGCGACTGGCCCAGGAAGTCGGGCGCGCCGGGCGTGTCGACCAGGTAGCTGGTGATGCCGCGATGGTCCAGGTGCAGCACGCTGCTGCCGAGCGAGCGCAGCAGGCGCTTTTCCAGCGGGTCCCAGTCGGAGACCGTGCTGCCCTTTTCCACGCTGCCGGGGGCGCCCACCGCACCGGCCTTCCACAGCAAGGCTTCGGCCAGGCTGGTCTTGCCTGCGCCGCTGGGGCCCACCAGGGCCACCGTGCGACGGCTGGCAATGTCACGATGAGCGACCACGAGACACTCCTTTCGCAACGAGGGAACAACCCCGTGCCCGGGGCCTTGTCCTTCATTGTGGGTGCATTCGGCGGCTCGCTGCAGCCCCCGCGCGCAGGCCGGCGAGCGCTGGCTCTGCAGTCGATGGGCTCGCCACGCTTGAGCCCGCGGCGGGCCGGGACGCTCAGGCCGCGGCCGTGACCACGACTTCGACGCGCCACTCCGGCTTGGCCAGCCGGGCCTGCACGGTGGCGCGCGGCGGTGCGTTGCCGGGCGCGACCCAGGCCTCCCACACCTCGTTCATGCCGGCGAAGTCCGCCAGGTCGGGCAGGAAGATCTGGGCCATGAGGATCTTCGATTTGTCCGAGCCGGCGCGCGCCAGCAGGGCGTCGACGGCGGCTAGCACCTGCCGGGTCTGGCCGCGGATGTCCTGGGTGGCGTCACCGGCGACCTGGCCGGCGAGGTAGAGGGTGCCGTTGTGCACCGCCATCTCGGAGAGGCGGGCACCGACGTCGAAGCGCTGGATCAAGTCGATTCCTTTCGTGCGGCCCTGGATGGGCCCTCGTGCATGGCGCCGCTGTCCGGCGGCGCGGGGGCGCCATTGTTGCAGCGCCGGCCAAGCGCGCGAAGGCCGCGTCAGCGCGCCGCCGCCGCCAGCGCCTGGGCCAGGTCGGCCTTCAGGTCGTCGACATGCTCGATGCCGATCGACAGGCGCACCGTCTCTTCCGACACGCCGGCCTTCTTCAGTTCCTCGGCCGAGAGCTGCCGGTGCGTGGTCGAGGCCGGGTGGGTGGCCAGCGAGCGAACGTCGCCGATGTTCACCAGCCGGATGAACAGCTGGAGCGCGTCGAGGAAGCGCGCACCGGCCTCGCGGCCGCCCTTGACGCCGAAGGTCAGGATGCCCGAGGCCCGTCCGCCCAGGTACTTCTTCGCCAGCTCGTGTTGCGGGTGCTGCGGCAGCCCGGCGTAGCTGACCCATTCCACGCCCTCCTGCTGCTGCAGGAACTGCGCGATGGCCAGGGCGTTGTCGCAGATGCGGTCCATGCGCAGCGCCAGCGTCTCGATGCCCTGCAGCACCAGCCAGGCGTTGAAGGGCGAGATCGCCGCGCCCATGTTGCGCAGCGGCACCACGCGCGCACGGCCGATGTAGGCGGCCGGGCCCAGCGCCTGCGTGTAGACCACGCCGTGGTAGCTGACGTCCGGTTCGTTCAGGCGGCGGAAGCGCGCCGCGTGCTGCGCCCAGGGGAACTTGCCGCTGTCGACGATCACGCCGCCGATGCTGTTGCCGTGCCCGTTGAGGTACTTGGTCAGCGCGTGCACCACGATGTCGGCGCCGTGCTCGAACGGGCGCAGCAGGTAGGGGCTGGGCACCGTGTTGTCCACGATCAGCGGCACGCCGTGGTCGTGCGCGACCCGCGCCAGCGCCGCGATGTCCGACACGTTGCCCAGCGGGTTGCCGATCGATTCGCAGAACACGGCCTTGGTGCGGTCGTCGATCAGCCCGGCGAACGATTCCGGCCTCGCCGGGTCGGCGAGGCGCACCTCGATGCCCTGCTGCGGGAAGGTGTGGGCGAACAGGTTGTAGGTGCCGCCATACAGCGTGCTGGCCGACACGATGTTGTCGCCCGCCTCGGCGATGGTCTGGATCGCCGCCGTGATCGCCGCCATGCCCGAGGCCATGGCCAGCGCACCGACACCGCCTTCCAGCGCCGCCAGCCGCTGCTCCAGCACCGCCTGGGTCGGATTCATGATGCGCGTGTAGATGTTGCCCTCGACCTTCAGGTCGAACAGGTCGGCGCCGTGCTGCGCGCTGTCGAAGGCGTAGGCCACCGTCTGGTACAGCGGCGGCACCACGGCGCGCGTGGTCGGGTCGGGCGAATAGCCGGCGTGCACCGACCGCGTCTCGAATTTCCAGTCCTGGCTCATGGGCTTGCTCCTGCAGCGTGCAGCCCGCCGGACGCCGGCGGGCAAAAGCGCGTAGCTTGCCCGCGAAATCGCCCGTGCCAACGAACGAGTTCTCATGAGCTTATGGAAGCCCGGCGGTACGGCGGTCGGCCGCCGCCGTGCTTGACGCGACGCGCGCACTGATGCAGGTCAAAGCCCCTATGTGCCATCGACTCGGCATCAGCAGCGTCCTACAGACACCCTGGGCTTGCGGGAACACCATGGCTCGCCTGTAGTACCTCTTGTACAGCCATAGTGTTCTCCGACAGTACCTGGGCTCCCGAGCGAGTCCGACCTACCGCCACCCCCGGCACCCTCACCCTGAACCGGCCTGCGCGGATCGCTCCGGCGTCCCGGCAGCCGCAAGCCCGCAAGGCCCTGCTGTACCACCTGCACCTGGCCCAGCGGGCCGACTGCTCGCCGGTGCAGGCCGTCGCCTTCGACGATCCCGCGGTGTTCGACGCCTGCAGCCGGCTGCTGGTGCAGTGCGCGGTGATCGGCCGGGTGCAGGCGCCCGCGCCCGGTGCGCCCGCCGGCAGCCTGAGCTTCCGCTCGGAGCTGACGGTGCGCCGCGTGTTCGAGCTGCTGGGTCCCACCGTGCAGGCGTGCAACCGTTCGCTACGCGGCACCCCCTGGCAGTTCCTGCTGCACGCCGGCGATCCCTGACCCGATCGCGAAGAGGCGGCCGGTCAGCCGGCGCGGGCCGCCCGCAGCGCTGCCACGTCGGGCACCGTGATGCGCCGCCCCGCCACGGAGAGCAGCCCCTGGCCCTGCAGTTCGCGCAGCAGGCGCGAGAAGTGCTCGGGCGAGACGCGCAGCCGCGCCGCGATGGAGGCCTTGCTGGCCGGCAGCGTGATGCCGCCGGCGTCCGGGCTGGCCTCGGCCACCCGGGCCAGGAACTCGATCACGCGCTCGCGCCCGCTACCCTGGGCCTGGCGGTCTAGCTCCTGCACCAGGCTCTCGATGCGCGCACTGAGCGCCGCGATGATGCGGCGCGCGAACACGGGGCTGCGGTCGATCTCGTCGAACACGGCGTCCCTGGGCAGGAGCAGCAGCAGCGCGTCGCTGGCGGCCACGGCATCCACCACGGCGGGGCGCTCGAGGAACATCACGGCTTCGCCGAAGCTGCGGCCGGCCGAGGCGACGCCGGTCAGGCGCTGGCGCCCCTGCTCGCCGCGCGCCAGCAGCCGGACCTCGCCGAAGACCACGAGGTAGATGCCGGCGGCCGGGTCGCCGGTGCGGAACAGCACCTGGCCGCGCTGCAGCGGCAGGCGCTGGGTGCGCGCGGCCAGCCGCTCCAGCGTGCCGCGGTCCATGCCCTGCAGCAGCGGCAGGGCGGCCAGCAGCGCACGCTCCCGCGCGGCCGCAAGGGCGGCCGTGTGGCGGGTGGCGAGCGGGCGGGTCACTGCGGTGCGGAACTCGGGAGCCGGCGGGCTCCCGTGCAGGGACCTTAGCGCAGCGTGGGTCGACCGGTTTGCGTTGTCGCAAGCGTGCACCCGCGCGGACCGATACCGCCGCTCAGCCGCGCAGCTTCTTCCAGCCGGGGTGGTCGAAGGTGCGGCCGTAGGCGTCGAGTGCGCCCAGCAGCTTGACCGCGCCGTCGCGCGGCTTGGCCCTGGACTTGCCGGACATCGCCTCGGTCGCCTCGCCGATGTCGGCAATGATCCCGTGCAGCGCCGCATCGGCGTCGGGCGGCAGCTTGCAGTTGGCGACGATGTGGGCGACCTGCTGCTCGGTCTTGGCAGCGATCGCCTGGTACTGCTCGGGCGCCAGCTTGTCGTCGTGGATGGCGCCCAGCTGCGGCTCCAGCGCATGGCGGATTTCCGTCATGCCTTCGCGCAGCGCCGCGTCGGTGGCCCAGCGCTTGCCGGCCGGCAGCGGTTTGGCCGCGGCGCTGGCGTGGCCATGGTCATGGGCGTCGCCGGCGGCCAGCGCGGGGGTGCCGAGCGTGGTCAATGCCGCGAAGCCGGTGGCCGCCAGGGCGACGGCCAGCAGGCGGGCGGTGGCAGGAATCGATTGCATGGAAAAGTGCCTTTCTCTCGTTGCGGGAAGGACGATGGCCTTCCTCGTGCGGGATGGAGGTTTCCGGCGCGGCATGGATTCCCGGTGCGTGATGTCGTCTTGATATCTGCTAAGAAATGGGGAGCGGTCTGTTGCCGGGGCGGATGCTCAGGCCGCCGGCAGCAGCAGCACCGCGAGCAGTCCGCCGCGGCTGCTGCGCTGCAGATCCAGCGTGCCGCCGTACAGCTCCACCAGGTCCTGCACGATGGCCAGGCCCAGCCCGGCGCCGGGCACGCTTTCATCCAGCCGCACACCGCGCAGCGAGGCCTGTGCGCGCTGGGCATCGTCCATGCCGGGGCCGTCGTCCTCCACCTCGACGCGCAGTTGCGGGCGGCCAGCGAGGTCCGCCGGCTGCACGCGCACGCGGACCTCGCGGCGGGCCCACTTGCAGGCGTTGTCCAGCAGGTTGCCCAGCAACTCCTGCAGGTCCTGCTCCTCGCCCTGGAAGGCCAACCCTGCGTCGAACGGTTCGATCGCTACGTCCAGGTCGCGTTGCGCGTGCACGCGGGTCATCACGCGCGCCAGCCCTTGCAGCACGGGCTCGATGCGCGTGGCCTGGGAGCCCGCTCGCCCCAGCGCCGCCGAGCGCGAGCGGGCCAGGTGCCAGTCCACGTGCCGGGCCGCGCGGGCGACCTGCTCGTGCACCAGCGCGCCCAGCTGCGGCAGCTCGCCGGTGGCCGGTGCCGTCCCGACGGTGGCGAGGCGATCGCCGACCTGCCGCAGCACGGCCAGCGGCGTCTTGAGCGCATGCGCCAGGTTGCCGGCGTGCTTGCGCGCCTGCTCCACCATGGCGGCGTTCTGGTCCAGCACGCCGTTGAAGTCGTCCGCCAGCGGCTGCACCTCGGCCGGGAATCGTCCTTGCAGTCGTGGCGCGCTACCGCTGCGCACGGCATCCAGTGCCTGGTGCAGGGCGCGCAGCGGCGCCAGCCCCACCAGCACCTGGATCCAGGACGCCGCGAGCAGCAGCGCGAACAGCACCAGCAGCGACAGCGCGAGCTGGCCGCGGAAGCGCTGCACCGCCTCGTCCAGCGGCGCCGTGTCGGCCGCTACGGCGAGCCGCCAGGCGGCCTGCGGTTGCCGCGGGTCGTGCACCTGGCGCTCCAGCACCAGCACCGGCTGGCCGCGCGGCCCGGTGGCGTCATGCACGTGCACGGTGCCGTCGGCGACGCGGTCGGCCGGCAGCTGCAGCGCCTGGTCCCACAGCGAGCGCGAGCGCAGCACGCCGGCGCGGCCGGCGCCGTCCAGCTGCCAGTACAGGCCGGAGTAGGGCCGGTCCCAGCGCGGATCGCTGAGGGTGGCGGCATCCAGCACGGGCTGCGCCGCGGCGTCGAACTCCAGCCGCGCCGTGAGCTGGTCCAGCTGCCCCTGCAGCCCCGCCTGGAACTGCTGCATCGCGTGGTCGCGGAACAGCGCCGACAAACCCCAGCCGGCCGCCAGCAGCGCCAGCGTCAGCACCACGGTGGTGGCCGCCAGCAGCCGCCGGCGCAGCGAAGGCACGGCGGCCGCGGTCATGCGCCGGGCACGAGGCGGTAGCCCATGCCGCGCACGGTCTCGATCATCCCGGGCGGCAGCTTGCGGCGCAGCCGGCCGACGAAC